>JAEIGA010010683.1_pt1 | contig 13929 bp, 11 predicted proteins | sample 9270691 | NCBI WGS metagenome assembly JAEIGA01 (sample SAMN17057246, study PRJNA624740) | gut metagenome | biome: biome; isolation source: fecal sample | host: Bos grunniens | place: China: Xizang | collected 2019 | reverse complement strand
CGCGAAATCTGTGTTATGATTCTAATTCAAAGGAGGTTTAGACATGTTAATAAATTGTCCAGAATGTAACAAAGAAATATCAAACAAAGCGATCTCATGTCCTGGTTGTGGGTATCCGATCGCAAAAACAAAAAGACCTGTAAAGACCACTAAACGTATGAGGCTCCCTAATGGTTTTGGGTCAATCTCTGAAGTTAAAGACCATTACATTAGAAAACCTTTTTACGCTCGTGTAGCTTGTGGGAAGAGAGGTGACGGCAAACCAAAATATAAATCATTAAAACCAGTTGCTTATTTCAAGACGTACAATGAAGCGTATGCTGCTTTGGTTGAGTACAACAAGAAACCATATGATCTTGATGATAATATGACTTGCGGTGAATTGTTTGACAAATGGTTTGAAATTAAATCGAAAGAAATATCACAAAGTCGTATCCGGGTTATTACATCTGCATGGAGCTACTCGCAAAGTATCTGGCAAATACCTATTCGTGAGTTAAGGAGCATTCATGTAAAACAAATTCTGGAGGATCAGAATATAAAAAACGCACGCGGAGTAACTCCTACTGCAGGTGTAAGAACTCAGATGAAAAAGACTTTAGATATGATGTTAGATTATGCTGTTGAATGCGGGTTTGTTGATACTAATGAATCACGCAAAGTAAAGATCCCAAAATATCTAACTAAAGAAATTAAGGAATCTAGAAACAGTCATATGTCTTTTACTGATGATGAAATGAATTACTTTTGGGGGAATATCAACAACGATAAGATTAAGTTAATCCTTATACAATGTTATACAGGATGGAGACCAAATGAACTTTGTACATTAGAAACTAAGAATATAAATTTAGAAGAAGATTATATGATTGGTGGTTCTAAAACAGAAGCTGGTAAAGATAGAACCGTTCCAATTCATCCAAAGATTAAAGAGTTAATAGAATACTTCTACAATCCTAACAATGAGTACTTAGTAAATATAAACTACGATACATATTACAGGTACTTTAAAGATAATTTTCCAAATCATAGACCTCATGATTGTAGAAAACAATTTGTAACTCTAGCTAAGAAATATAACGTAGATGAATACGCTATAAAAAGAATTGTAGGCCATAGCATTAGTGATCTAACTGAGAACGTTTACACAGATCGTAGTAATGAATGGCTACTGAATGAAATATCAAAGATTAAATAGTGTGGAGATAATGTGAATTCGTTTCACTTTCTTTCTCTTCTAACTACTCTCCACTACTCAAGAAATGTCTATTTTACGTCTATTCACGTCTTTACAAACCCATTAAAGTTTTGTGTGTGAGAACTTGAAATGACGTAATTTAGCACTTCTTGAGTATTTTGTGTGGAGATAATGAGAATATCAAATGTAGAGAATTGACTGAGCTCCATTTGCATCAGATACATACAAAGCTCCTGCAAGTGATGCTGCCTTACCAGATTCAGGCTGGAAGTAGTACCACTTACCGTCGATCTCTTTCCATTCTTTAGCCATGAGGCCCTTATCATCGAACCAGAACTTGTGATGATTAATCACTCTCCAGCCGTGGGCATTAACACCCTCAGCTTCTCTATAGTACCAGTCGTTATCGATACCATTAGGTACTTTAACCCAACAAGGATACTCTGACTTTTCTTCTGGAAGATCATAAACGTACTCAACATGACCAATCTGAAGTTCTCTTTTAGGATCGTCTCCTGCAAACAGAAGGGCATCTCCCACTTTAAGAACTTCTGGATTTGTGATGTGACCATTAACAATCTTAGCATCTACGAGATCGAAACTTCTTGATTCTTTTCCACTCGCAGCATTAAGATACATACCCTCAGTATTGAGATCCGGACAAGAATATCCAATCTCTTTTATTGTAAAGCAACCAGAAGAAGAACAATCTGAATAATATAATCCATTCTTATAAGGATGGTATACATATATTCTTAAGTTCTGGCTGTAGTTGTTACGTCCAAGAATTGTTGAGTAGTAGTCATGGAAAGCTTTTCTTCCAGCGTTGTCGAACTTCCTGAATCTTACAACGGCAACTACTCCTTTACGTACACCATTGGGTGCTTTCTTGTTGTATCTCTCTTCAAGATAGGTGAACATGTTCTTAAGAGATGGTTTTCCTGAACCATGACCACATATCGTTATTTGCTTTTCTGTCATACTTTCACCTTTAAAAAACTGTAATTCTGTAAGCCTACGATCTTTAAGAGAAGTTAGATGTTCACCACCGGCTCTATCATGTGTAGGCCAGTCATCCATAATCTCTTCTCTAGTTCTTTTACCATCATCAACAAGTCCTTTAATAGAACCTATGTTGTAACAGTAAGAAACTAAAGCATCGAACTCGCATTGTTTCCAATGGTAGATAGAATCGTACTTCTCTACCTTTGCTTCATAAGATGGAAGATCAGATATTAATAGAGCTTCAGCCTGTTCTTTTGTTATTGTCTGACCTTTGCTAGCTCCAAAATGCCCATAACCTATTGAGTAACCTTTTACATCCCAATAAGCTGTAAGAACACAACCTTCAAACCCTTTAATCAGATCTATACCAGCCTGACTAGTTTTCATATTAACCTCCAAATATAATTGGAAATTGAGGGAACGGTCTACATTTGATCGCCCCCTCACGTTCCGAAAGGCGTATATGGATTGAAGAACCCGGACAAGTTTAATGTCATTACCGGGCGTTGGACGAGATATTATTTACTGTGTAATTCTTCCTGCTCCTTATCGTATCTCGCTTTGTAATACTTCACTACTCCACCCATAAGCGTGTTAAGGGCTACAAGAGTTGTGAGTATCTGATCTGCGTGTGGGATGTTCCAAGTTGAAAGAAACACACCAATGAATGCAACGATAAGAGGCATCCAGCACAGAGCAACATCCTTGAGAATATCATACTGTTTATTTGTTAACATCTGACTCCTCCTTTACATCAATTCCATACATGTTACGTTTAAGCATTCTGTCGAGATCATAAGCTTCCTGTTCAGATACAACTCGTAAGTCCATACAAACATTGAAACCTTCTTCACCGTCTCCATTACCACCCATCTTCTTATACGGAATATAAATGGCCTTTAAATTAGCTTTCTCTTTAGGTGTTATAGCCCCACGTTTGATGATCTGATTTGTAAGGTATACTAACTTATCATGAGCTAAACCTAAAAGTTCCTGACCCTGAAGTTTTATGATCTCCGACTGTTTTTCATTAGTCTTTTCCATCGAGATAAGAATCTCTTTAAGTTCTTTTAATTCCGAATGCTTGTTATCGTATCTCGTGATCAAGAACTGAATAAAAGCGAAGAACCCGCCACCAATTAACGCAAATATAATTTCTTTCATTACGCCTCCAGTGGAACATGCTCCAAATGTGCTCTAACCTCAAGATCGTGAAGATACATGCCCATGTTTCTCTTCTGTGAAAGAAGAAGTTCCAATGGGCAAGTTGGTGTAAAACCGAGATACTTAGACGCATCATTCTCCATGATTCCAGCCTCATATTTCGTTGTCATCTTATGAAGCTTTTCGTATCTGATCTTTGTCTGATAATACTCAGCCTTGAATCTCTCCTTGTAATCAGCATTGTTCATCATTTCTACTGTTTCTTTAAGTTCCATTTTGATCTCCTTTACTCCTCTAATGTTGGGATATTATACTGCTTGGCCACAAGATGCTCGATCTGGCAACCACGGTACTTGTTCCAGCCTTTAACGAAATATGCTACATCAGCCTCTGAAAGCTTTTGAATTGATCTGCCGAGAAAGAACACGGCTTTGTGCTGAATCTCACTATCAGGATAATCCTCGAAATACGAATCAATGATCTCGACATTCCCTTCCATAGTCATCTTCTTGCAAAGCTCAGTTGCCCTTTCTCTCTCAGACTTAATTTCATCTTCAGTTTTGTCCTTCATGGGCTGTGAAATAAAAACTTTTATCATTTTGAATTCTCCTTTTAAGTTGTTGGTTTTTCGAGTCTATAAACAGTTTCATCATTAACTCGATAAATATACTCATCGTCATTCCAAATCTGTGATTTTGAGAAGTTGGTTAAACCAGTCCAGACTTTCGTATACCATAAGAACCGTTCCTTATTTAAGACATATTGAGTTGAATCGCTAGAATAGTAATAATTCTCACCATCAGTCCAAATAGCAGATCCAGAAAAACTTGTGATACCACTCCATTGCATTTTAGACCAAAGTTTCGTTTCTCTGTTATAGACAAGCTGCTTTGAACCACTCGAATAGTAAATCGTATCATCACATCTCCATATATTAGCGACGTCTAATACAATCGGACCGATCATAAGTATCTCACTCCATGTATTGGAAGCTGAGATATACTTGTAGTTCGTACAAATACGACTTCCTCCACTACCAGATGTGATAAACCCATAATATTCGCCATCGAACTGATATACATTATTGAAAGTTATGGGGTTCCAGTTATTAACTGGATTCCATGCTGAAGCAGTTTTGTCGAGAAGATATGCTGTATTAACATACGTTGTGACGTAAATATCACCGTTTAGATCACGTACGCTACGACCACTGAATGATGTTAATCCGCTCCATGTCTTTGTGTTCCATGTTGAAGTAGACTTATCAAGAACTCGTTGGGTACTACTATTAGAATAGTAAATATTTTCACCATCAGTCCAAATATCAACACCACTAAACGATGTTAAACCATTCCATGTTTTTGGAACCCATGTTCCAAGTTCAGCATTTAAAACATAATGAGTACTTCCACTAGAGTAGTAAATATCATCGCCGTTAGTCCAGATATTATAGGAGTTTATATCTTGGTAAACGCCCTCCCAACGATCTTCATCAGCGTTTAATACATAAGTACCGTCGTAGTATTTATTCCCGTCTGACCAAATAAGAATGCCGCTAAACGATGTTACCCCACTCCATGTCTTGGTACTCCAAGTTGAAGTTTCTTTATCGAGAACTTTTTGATCAGATCCGTTAGAATAATATACATTGGTTCCATCAGTCCAGATATTCGGAGCTGAAAAACTTGTTAATCCACTCCATGTTTTTACACTCCACGTTGATGTAGCTTTATCAAGAACGTAATGAGTTGTTCCACTAGAAAAGTAAATATCATCGTCAATCGACCATATATAGTACCCATTAAAACCTGTTAACCCACTCCAAGTTATCGGAAACCACACACCAAGTTCTAAATCGAGTTCATAATGAGTTGTTCCGTTAGAATAGTAATAATTCTCACCATCAGTCCAAATATCAACGCCTGAAAAACCTGAATATCCACTCCAAGTTTTAGCAACCCATGTTGAAGTGGTTTTATCGAGAATGTATTGTTGACTTGAACCAGCTGAATAGTAAATGTTAGTCCCATCTGTCCAAACATTCCAACCATTAAAACTCGTTAGACCATTCCAAACTTTCTCGGACCATATACCTGAAGTTTTATCATACTCTAATTGAGTCGTACCTCTTGAATAGTAAATATGATTACCTTCATTCCAGAAATACGACTTATACTCTCCTGACGAGTAACTATAATTTATGGTTGTTTTTTTGAATGTTTTTGTTGCTTTATCGAAAGCATAACGATTGGAGTTATAATACAAGTATGTGTTACCGTTAAAATTGGTAATTCTACTACCGTTAGCTTTAACATTATCAATATCGACAGTTATTGTAATGGGTTCAAATGATAGTTCAGTAGGATTGAATATGAGATCAACATATTGGTTTGAATAGTACAAATCATCGCCATCTGTCCATAGGTAGTCTGTAGAAGTTAATTCCATAGAACCAATGTTGTATGACCTTACCCAATTGTCGGTATGATCTATAACAACCTGCCCACCAGTTGGAATATCTTCAATTCCTTGAACAACATCACTAAGGGATTTACTTGCAGGTGTTGAACCCTTAGCTACTACAGCATCATATATGCTATCAACACCAGCCTGGAAATTTTCCTGTAAAGTTTCTTTTAAAGAAAAAACCCCACCTGATGTAATAGCTTTAACACTATTTTGAACAGGTTGAGTATCCATTGTTTCTTCACTCGCTGAGATTTTACCGTCGGTTTCTGAGATTGATTTGATGTACTTACCATTTCCACCAATATTTGCAGCATCAAGTTTATTTATAGCCGCATTAACAATCTCAGTAACCAATTCTCTTGTTGCCGAACTATCACTATCATTAATAGCTACAAGAGCATTAACAATAGCATCTCTTACTTGTTCACCTCTTGAGGCTTGTTGTATCTGTCGTATCTCAGCATCAATATTTGCTGCCATTGTTTACCTCCTTAGCTATCTGGGTCATAAGGGTCAACAGGAACCCATAAATCAGCTCCGGTCAACTCAGGTCCAAATTCTCTTTTTACAAAGTCGTATTTGAATATGTGATCATCATCTTGACGAATCCACCACCCCCAACTAATCCAAATAAGTGAATCGCCTGGTGTATGATATTTACCTTCTCCGTCCCCCTGTTTCCAATCTGGATTAACGGGTATAGTATATGGATATAACCAACTACCCCCATCAGCTTCATATTTAGATGCAGTTGATGCATAGAAATATATAATTCTCATTTGAGGAATCTCATATTCTACTCCCGTATCAGGGTCTTTTTGTTTACTAGTATCGCCATAATTAGCAAACCCAACTGGATCGTAAAGGTCCTTACCGTAATATTTACCGTTATGAGGCGGATGATAGTCACAGAATATACGAGCTGTTAGAACATGTTGTCCATCATTAAAATTGGCATACGCGTTGGCATCTGGAAACCATACGTACCAGTTATATTTAATTCCACCAGCGTCTCCGTACGCTCTAGCATCGTCCTCAACGATCTCCCTCAATCGCATAAGATTGACACCAATGGGATAGACTTTCTTGGTTCCAACATAAACTTCTTTTACCAGTTTTGCACCAATATAAAGTTTATCTGTTGAGTATTGCCACTTTTTACCTTTATCAACAATCATACAACAACGCCACCTCCAGTAACTAAACCTGTACCATCATTAGCAGTTGGCGTAATGTCGCTTGTCACGTAATACACAGTCGCTGCAAGAGGGTTGGTTGGAAGTTGTGGAACAACCATTTTGATCTGGCAGTTACAAGAGATTGTAAGAACTATGACTGAATCCATCATTTCAGCTTCTTCTGTTGATGTTGGGTCTACAGGTGAATACGAAGGTCTCATCTTATCGTAGTCTTCTATTGTTTGATAGATAGGTTCTCCCGTATCATAGTCTACAATATTACCTTCGGAATCCAACTTAATAGCAGGCTGATTGTAGAATGCTGGTATAAGAGTTGCGCCATCTTCGTGTAACTTCAAAGGAACATTCTCTCCAGTTCTCTTGTTATATGCGTAATTTGCTGTGAGCATGTTAATCTTTGGAGCTACTTCAGCATCAGTTATTGCGAGTCTGTCCATCGGCTGGAAAGTTACCTGATCTGTTACATCCCAGCTGTTACCATCAGCATCTCTAAGTCCGACTCTTGCTTCGGAATAATCAAAAGATTCTCCAAAGTTGTAATCCGTCTTAGGGTACTTAATCCAATACAGCTCAAAAGGACCGACTTCAAAGTCTTCCCATTCATCGTCTTCTTCTTCCTCTTTAGCGTTTGGATTAAGGATCTCTGTAAGAGTTCTGTGTTTAACAGTACCAAGAGTTATTGTCTTTTCAGCACTATCCAACTCAATCTCAATCTTTGTGAGAGGAAACTCCTTATTCAGATCATGTGGTTCTGAGATTATCTGAATGCTCTGTCCTACCTTGAATTTGGTATAGTTGCTATTCAACTGATGAAGTTCTGAAGCTTTAGCCTCAATAACCAGATGATCGTACTGTTTGTCAGCTAACCACTCGATAGCTTTTTCCTTAACGGCTTCTGGTGTATGAAGATCGCTCCAAGTCTGTGTTGCGGCAATCCACCCGTACTCATTAAAGAGAGTGTCATTCTTTATCCAAATCTTTCCATCATTTACTGATGAAATATCAATGATGTTATCATCCTCAGTTTCATCATCTTCGTCGTCTTCTTCATCGTCGTCTTCATCCCATCCACCGTCTTTTGCTTCTGATTTAGAAGTATCTTTCCGTCCAAACGGATAAAGAACTGAGACGATGTCATCAACATTGAAATTTCTTGTAAAGTCAAGTAAATTCATACCAAACTTTATAGGTTGATTGGTTGTGTAAGGCATTTCTGTCAAATAATCGATGTAATTAACACCGTTTTCATGCCTTATAAAAATATAACCACCTTCTGCATTCAACAGCATGTTTGTGATAGCAGTCCAGGTGGTTTCATAGTTAAGTTTTCTGTATAAAGTTTTATCTGTATTGACATCAACATTACCAACAACAAACTGTCTATTTGATTCAACATGTTCATTGTGGTTGTTAATAAGTCTTGTAAGAAAATCTCTTACATTTGTACTATCAGACTCCCAAGGCATCTGTAATGTATCGTTGAAGTACGCTAAAGGTCCTTCACAATGCCATGTTTTGTTTTTCCAGAAGTCTATTTTGTACTCTGATGGCCTACCTATAAATATAAGATCGTTATCCTCAAAGACTTTTACTGTAGACTTCATAGGAACGATCAAATCATAACTCTGATGCATAGGAGGCATCGCAAAGTCAAAAGACGAACCTGAATTAAGTTCATCTGTGACTTTTGGTGAAAGTAATAATTTAGATTGTACGCTGAGATCGTAAATATCAACGCCATCCACTTCTACTCTGTAAATCATAGTATTTCCTCATCCATGTCATATTGTACAGTAACGTTACAGTTACCATTAAATTTGTATGTATTCACGCCTGGTTGCAGCTGGACCACGCCCTTATTGTATCCAGTTGCTAAATTCATTGCTTTGGAACCTATGTACATCTTCACAGGTCCCCCGCATGTTAAGTTCAATGCTACAGGATGCGAACTCTTGTTGATAAAACTCTTCCAAACATCACCATAAAGATTGAATGTTGTATAGAAGATATTATCAATTGTTGATGTTAAGTCTAACGTATCCCATAACCAATCTGAAACCTCACTTGAAACCAATATCTTATAAGGATACAGTCTGTAACTTATTGTGATTGTTGTTTCCTGCTGGTTGTTCTTCCAAGTATTTACTGAGAGTCTTCCTCTGTATTTGTATGTAGGATCATCTTGCAGCACAATACTATCAAAGTACACACCATCAATCTTACTGACTATATCATTAAAGACGTTCTTCCAAGAGTTCTCAGATGTTTCGATTACTCTAAAATCCCAACTACCTTCTCTATCCTGAAAAGTCATGTAATTAGATAGAACCTTGGTATAATCCAAATATCCATTATAACCCTTTACAGTTTCAAGTTTAGTAACTGGTTTTGGAGGGGCTACTAACGGACGAGTTGTCGGGAATAAGTGCCATGTGCTCCAAGTATTGTAAGATCCAAAATTTATGGAATGTACCGGAACATCATTAACAAACATAGCGTTCATTGTAACTCCCTCCTAACCAATTACTTTTTAAGCAAATCATACGAAAGTTGTACGGTAGGCATTCCAGGACTAGGTGATTTGAAATCGCTAATCCTTATATGACCTACATAATGATTATTGGGGTCATCCTTAAGATAAACCTCGAAATCATTACCATCAAAATAGTTTAAAATTACAGAATATAATATAGTCCAATCGACTTGATCATTCCATAATTGAAAATCCCAGGTACCAGTGTGATAACCCTTAACAACGGCACCCGTTAGAGCTGTTGTGTAATCGAGAGATCCACTCATACCAGGAACTTCAACATAATCAGTTACAGGTTTAGCTGGATTAATAACAGGTCTATTCGTAACAAACAGACTGAAATCGATCCAGCTATTCTTGTAACTATTCTCTCCAGTTTTCTTGAAGAATATGGAATGATCATTGGAGTTCACAACCCAACTACTCATCCTCTATTCTTCCTCCTGTAAATCGTGCCTAAAGCGTCATCCATCTTTGAAGCAATGGTTCCAACCAACGTTCCAGAGTCCATAATAACCTGAAGATTACCGACAACTTCATTAAGATTATTAACATCTTCTCTAAGTCCTCCAATCTCACTAACAAGTTTAGAATCATCATACTGACTAGCTCTAATAGCAGCCACCATAGGTCCTGTAGTGTTAGGAAGATCAGCTGGCTTAGGCATTGAAGCGTTAAGACCTAAATTAAGAGCCGGATTACCGAACATATTGCCCAAAACATTGAAACCATTTTGAGCAGATGACAAATCTATAATAGGCGTGATTGTTGGATGTGTTGCATTAGCATCATCCATAATACTTGCCTGATAAGCAGCATTCTGTAGCATCTGATTTACAGCCAATGGAGATGCCAAAGACTGTTCAGTTGTTGCGAAAATGCTATTAATAAGGTTGTTAAGGGCAGTACTTATAGTCGTTATAGAATTCATAATTCCCATAGCAATACCCAAACCAAACATCTCACCTATACCAACACCAACTTTAGACGGTGAGTTTATTTCGAACTTGCCTCTAGTTATATTGATAATATCATCAGCAACTAAATAAGCTGCTTTCTCAGTCTCATCAACGCTTTCAAGAATACCATCGCCAATACCAAGATTGTAATCACGACCAAGTTCATTAAGGGTTTTAACGTATTCATCAAGAGAGTTCTTTTGAACAACACCAAACATTTCTGAGAACCATATATCTTCTTCATCATACACAGGGTTATAATCTTTAGCACCAGTCATAAGATCACGAACTCTCTGTACAATCTGATTAACATTTACAGCTCTCTTTACAGCAATGTCATCATCACCAAAGAATTTCTTTATATCAGAATATGAGTAATTTACATATCTTTGATACAATTCCCAAAGTTTGGAATCTTTATTAAGCTTAAATTCATTACCAGTGTCAACATGATTGTTGGTAATAGCGTTAACCGCTTCTTTCGCCAAGATTTCCTTGTCTCTATCTGTTAATGAATCAAAAAGTAGAGAAACAACAGATGTCTTCTTTGTTGAAGTATCTTTCTTCTCAAGAGGATAATAGTCATCGTTCTTAGGAAGAGATGATGTTGATACTTTATCAAGCTTAACCTCAGAATTTGTAACCTTATTACTGATAGTTCCTTCAGTTTTGGTTACCTTATTCTTATTGGTAGAGCTATTTTCAACTTTCTCCTTAGATTTATTTTGAGCAGACGAAGAAATAACATTCGTGCCTTTCTTATAGATTTCGATGTCAAACGTCTTAGCTAATTCATCCTGAGCCTTCTGTGTTTTATGGGACTCGATGTCAAATGTCTTAGCTAATTCATCCTGAATCTTCTGTCTATCTTCCTTAATAGCTGGAAGTATCTTCTCGTCTGTTTCGTTATGAACAGCATCTACAACTTTATCGGCTGTATTTTCAACAGAACCAACAGCTGCTGGAGTTACAGTCTTTTCACCTTCCTCGGTTATTGTCTCAGAAGCTTCGTCTGTAGCAGCCTTAGCAACTTCCTTGGAAGCATCAGTAGCTGTGGATTTGGTCTCTCTAGCAGCGTCAGCAATAGATTGTGTAAGCTCTTTACCGACATCTCTACCACCAGCAATAATCTGAGCAGAAGTCATGTCGTTGATCTCATCAGTAACAGAAGTTGTAAACTTCTCAACGATCTCTTCGAATGCTTCTTTATTCTCAGCAGCATCTGTAATAGCCTGCTTGTAAGCTTCTATACCACCGGCAGCCGCATTTGCAAATGAGGTTCCAATAGTTCTTGAAGCTCTATCTGTAATTGCCAGTTTCTGAGAATATAATGTATTAGCTTCGGATAACTGACTGTCTGACATCTTGTAGAACGCGTGAACTTTTTCATAACCTTCAGGACCAAGTTTAGCAAGATCATCAAGAATCTCCTGAGAAAGACCTCTACCAGACAAAGCACTCAACTCCTTGGACCATTGAGCAATTCCCTTAGTCTGAGAAGTAAGAATATCAATCATATCATCAGCTGATATACTAGTCTTCTTTGTAAAAGTTTCGAAAGTATTCAACTGACTCTCTATAAGATCCTTAACGCTAGCTCTTGTTGTTTCAAAAGTTGTGTTGTATTTATCAAGAACTGATTCAGCCTGTGTGTACTTCTCAATTAATTCGAGAGCAGCTGCAGCGCTTTCTGCTGAATGTTCTTTAAGAGAATCACCAAGGGTTTCAAGATCAGTTCCTGTCTCAGCGGCAAGCTTATGAAGCTCTGTGTATGTTCTCATAACATCTTTGTTACGTAAAGGATCTTCGCCAGCAGCTTTAGCTTCTTTAAGTAACTTATGATAATTCAAATATAATTCTTTAACCTGTTTATTGTATGTCTTAGCACCAGCAGCGGCTTTTCTTAACTGTTCTACAGCAAGAGCAGTAGCCTTAGCAGACATAACATCAGCAGCTATCTTATCACCCAATGACTGATACTCAGTCCAAACCTCAACAAACTTACGTGTTTCTTCAGTAGTGAAGTTAAGAACCGTCTGTAACTCACCAAAACCTTCACTACCTTTGGAAGCAAGCTCCTGAATATAATCCATCGGTATGCCTCTAGTAGCAAGAATCTGGAATTTTGTAGCCATCAAGTTGTAACCTTCAAGCTGTGATGTAATATTACTAATAACTGTAGAACCTTTTGCTGTTGTGAATCCTTCTGAATAGAAGTTTTTAAAAATATCAATAGAATCACCAACGCTCTTTTTAATAGCTTCGTAATCCTCATTGAAAGCTTTCATTACAGCAACGGATCTATCAATAGCAGTTTCAGATGTATCTTCAATAGCATCCTTGACTTTCTGACTATCTGCGTAAATCTGCTCAGCGAGTGCTGCTACGGCAACTCTAGCGTTCTTGATAGGTTTATCATTACTGAAAACACTCATCGCAGCACCTGTTGTCTTAGCGAATTCCTCTTCAACCTTTGCAGAATACTTCAAATATTTTGTATAAGTATTAAGGTTATCTTTTGCTTTAGATAAAGCACTAGATGTCCCTTTTAATGATTTAGTAGCACTATCAGAACCGTCTGTGATACCACCAAGAGCTTTAGTAATTTCTCTCTCAACATCGGTACCATCACCAATAATATCAGATACCTTGAAAATATCACCAAATCCAAGAGCTGACCAAACGTCATGACCACCAGTAATTTCGCCAAGAGCATCAGTGAATGACAACTCTCCGTTCATTACCTTTGAGAATGTGTTGGCAGCGTCACCAGCAATACCTTTAAGGTTATCAACAAGATTACCAGCACCTATAACAGTGTTATTAACGAAATCCTCACCAAGGAATGAACCCGCCTTTTCTGTAATAGGAGCGACAGCATCAGCAGCTTGCTCAAAAGCATTACCAGCAAGAGTCTTTATGTTGTCTAGCAACTTATCAGATGGTTCTTGTGGTCCAGGGTTCTCATCAGGATCGATACCCTCAGGACCTATAACGCCATTTACAAACTCTTGACCTATCTCAGCACCACTTTCATTAGCCACGGTCATGATGTTTTCCTTAGCCTTTTCAATAGCGTTAGAAACAAGAGTTTCCATATCAGTAGCAAGCTGAGTAATAGAACCTTGACTTGATAAGCCTTTACCGATTCTATCAGCGTACTCTCTACCAACAGCTCTCATCTCGCTATTATGATGTGTAGCCTCTTCAACAATTGCTTCTGCAAGAGACTTAACTGCTTCTGTTACAAGATCAAGATGCTCACCAACAGAAGATATTATTCCATTCAACATAGACTCCATAGCCTGCTGTATATGAGGAACAATCTCATCGAATGTATAAAGATTAAGCTTCTCTGTACCGAGAAGAGAGTCAACAAAGTTACCTAAAGCCTTAGCATTT
>JAEIGA010010682.1_pt1 | contig 13929 bp, 16 predicted proteins | sample 9270691 | NCBI WGS metagenome assembly JAEIGA01 (sample SAMN17057246, study PRJNA624740) | gut metagenome | biome: biome; isolation source: fecal sample | host: Bos grunniens | place: China: Xizang | collected 2019 | reverse complement strand
TCTCATTCGTTGCGACCGAAATCATTCGCATTAATGGGCTGAAAGTGAGTGATGTCGTCGGATTCGGACGTTCGCCTTATACCGATTGGTTCGGACGTATGAGCCATCAGGACAAACAGATGGTTCGAGAATCTCTCGAAGCGGTCAAGATGGATTCATTTGCTGATAAAACCATTGATACTCTGAGTGATGGCGAACGACAGCGAGTTATGATTGCCCGTGCATTGGCACAGAATACACCGGTAGTTCTGTTAGACGAGCCTACTGCATTTTTGGACATACCAAATAAGTACAAGATTGTGAGTTTGCTACAGCAACTCTCGAAGGAACTTAATCGTAGCATTCTCTACTCAACTCACGATCTTGATGTGGCAGAACGCTACTGTGACAAATTGTTAATCATAGACAACGGACACTTTTCGATTGATACGCCTTCTGCATTTAAACAACAAGGCACCATCGAAAAATTGTTTCATATATAGTTTCAATATATATGTTTGAAAACTGTGTATCATTTACGGGACACCGACAAGCTCCATATACCCTGAGACAACCTCTTGACAGAGTCATAGAATTACTCTTTCATAAGGGATATACAACATTTCTCAGCGGTATGGCATTAGGATTCGATATGCTGGCTGCCGAAGCTGTACTAAGAGCAAAAAACAATCACCCCGAGATTAAACTCATCGCAGTATTACCCTTTCCTCAACAGTCTGAAAAATTTTCACCATCATCAAAATCCAGATACCAATCAATACTCCAACAGGCTGACAACGTGGTCATAACATCTAACGAATATACCAACGCCGGAGTCTATCATATCAGAAACAAGTATCTTGTCGAGCACTGCTCAGTGATAGTGAGTTACTATAACAATACCCCTGGAGGAACTCAAAAAACGATAGAAATGGGTCGTAAAATCGGATTACCAATCATAAGTATTAATCCCGAATAACCAAATTCATTGAAATGGAATGAAATTATTCCGAAAAGAATCATACCTTTGCGTTTGAATAATATTACCTAAAAATTGCTAACAATGTCAACAGAGACCAAACTCCGCACAGTAACGACATTCCGTCTGGCGGAAATGAAAAATAAAGGAGAAAAAATTTCAATGCTTACAGCCTACGATTACACGATGGCACGCATCCTCGACAAGGCCGGTATTGATGTTATTTTGGTGGGTGACTCGGCAGCAAATGTCGTTGCCGGTTATGACACAACTGTGCCTATCACTCTGGATCAAATGATATATCACGGACAATCTGTCGTAAGAGGAGTTAATCGTGCATTGGTCGTGGTTGACCTTCCATTCGGAACCTATCAAGGCAATTCAAAAGAGGCTCTGGCATCAGCTGTCAGAATTATGAAAGAGACAGGTGCCAATGCCGTAAAACTCGAAGGTGGAATCGAAATCATCGAATCTGTAGACCGAATTCTCTGTGCCGGAATTCCTGTAATGGGACACCTCGGACTAACTCCTCAATCTATCAATAAATATGGGACATATACGGTCAGAGCCAAAGAAGAGGCTGAAGCCGAAAAACTTTTGTCTGATGCAGTAATGCTCCAGGAATCAGGTTGCTTTGCGATTGTATTGGAAAAGATTCCAGCAGAACTCGCACGACGAGTTGCCTCTGAACTGAGAATTCCAATTATCGGAATAGGTGCAGGCAAATGGGTCGACGGCCAGGTATTGGTCAGTCACGATATGTTGGGATTAAACAACGAATTCTCGCCACGTTTTTTGCGTCGTTATGCAAATCTTCACGACTCTATGGCAGATGCATTTCGCCAATACATCGCTGACGTAAAACAATGTGACTTCCCGAATGAATCTGAACAATATTAAAACAGTCTGACAGTGTATCCGTTCACAATTTTTCTTCAGGCTCAGACAAGCGTCAGTCCCTATACGATTATGGCTATGGGACTGATTGTGATTCTCGTTGTATACATCATCTATCAGAGAAAAAACATAAATCGTTATATCAGCAAGATTGATGTACTTGTCAGAGAAAATCGAGATTTAGACAAGGCTCTATCCGAAAAGAGTGCCGAGTGTAACTTGATGAAAAAAAACATTGACCAGACCGAATTGCTCAAACGCACAATGCAGGTCGAGTTCGAGAACACTGCTAATAAATTGTTCAATGAGAAACGTCGTGAATTTACCGAAACGAATCAAACAACATTAAATCAGTTACTTACACCACTAAAGGACAATCTGGAACGTTTCTCTCGCAAAGTCGATAGTGTCTATGGTGATGAGACAAAACAACGTTCCGAACTGAAAGAACAGGTACGCCAGTTGGTTGAAATGAACCAACGAATGAGTACCGAAGCGAATAACCTCACTCGTGCTCTAAAAGGCGACAGCAAAACACAGGGCAATTGGGGAGAAGTAATTCTCGAACGAATGCTCGAACAATCAGGACTCACTCGCGGTCGTGAATACTCGGTACAGACATCTGTCACAAACTCAGAGGGCGTACGTGCTATTCCAGACGTCATATTGAACTACCCAGATCAACGATGCGTAATCATTGACTCGAAGGTATCACTCACAGCTTACGACCGATCAGTGAGTGCAACTGACGAACAACAACGCAGCGATGCACTGAAAGAAAATCTGTTGTCTATACGCAAACACGTCGATGAATTATCCAAAAAAGATTACAGCCAAATTATCGACGGCAGCCTTGATTTTACAATAATGTTTATGCCAATAGAGGCAGCCTATATCGCAGCACTTCAGATGGATCCACAAATCTGGCAGTATGCTTATGGTCGCAAGATTATTCTTATTAGTCCAACTAACCTAATGGCCGTACTGAAACTGATTGAAGATCTATGGAGTCGCGATCGTCAGTGGAAAAATGCTCAGGATATAGCCAAACGAGGAGGCCTATTGCTGGATAAGTTTACGGGGTTCTGTCAGAATATGGACAAAATAAACGACCAACTGAATCGAGCACAGTCGGCATATAAAGAGGCCTACGGACAATTGGAAAGTCTGAAAAAACAGGCTCATAAATTGCAGGAACTCGGAATAAAATCTAAAAAGGCATTACCTCAAACCGAAGACAATTTTTATGATGAATAAAATTCTTATCGAAGGCGGAGAAATCATTCAAGGCAATGGCCGTTTCTCTGGATATATCGTGATTAATGGCGAACTCATCGAAGAGGTGGGCTACGGTGAATATAAAGGCAATCGTCCAAGTCGGATAATTGATGCCCGAGGTAAATGGATAATGCCGGGTGTAATTGATGACCAGGTGCATTTTCGCGAACCTGGAATGACTCACAAAGCCGATATTGCCAGCGAATCTCGTACGGCAATCGCAGGTGGCGTTACGTCATTTATGGATATGCCGAACAATAATCCGGCAACAACAACTAATGAACTGATTGAAGAAAAATTCGCAATTGCAGCCCAATGCTCCCCAGCAAACTACTCGTTTTATTTCGGTGCAACTGAACAAAACGGCAAAGAGTTGAATCGACTTGACTCCAAACACGTCTGCGGAGTCAAATTATTTATGGGCTCATCAACGGGATCGCTGTTGGTAACTACACAAAAAGAGTTGGAACGAATATTTGCAGAATCACCAATTCTTATCGCAACACATTGTGAAGACAACGAACTGATTGCTCAATCACTATATAAATTCAAAAACACCTACGGAGATAACATCCAACCCGCAATGCACCCGTTAATTCGTAGTGCCGAAGCCTGCTATCGTTCAACAGCTCAAGCTGTGGAACTTGCCGATAAATATGGCAGCAAATTGCACGTTCTTCACCTTAGCACTGCTCGCGAATTAACACTCTTTGATAATAAACCACTTCAGCAAAAGAAGATTACAAACGAATTGTGCGTACATCACTTATGGTTCTCAGATAAGGATTATGCCCGACTCGGAAACCGAATAAAATGGAATCCTGCAATCAAAAGTGAAAGTGACAGACTCTCGCTGCTCGAAGCCCTTAAGTCAGGTCGTGCAGACGTTATTGGAACCGATCACGCGCCACATACAGATGCAGAAAAGTCTGCTCCATATCTTGCGTGCCCATCAGGAGGCCCGTTCGTACAACATTCTCTGCTGGCAATGTTGGAACTCGCAGTTCAGGGGTACCTGAAGCCCGAAGAGGTAATCGAGAAAATGTGTCACGCTCCGGCCGAATTGTTCGCAATAAACAATCGAGGATTCATCAAAGAGGGATTCTATGCCGACCTGGTTATCGTAAACCCCAATGACCCGTGGACCGTATCCAAAGAAAATATCCTGAGTAAATGTGGCTGGAGTCCTTTGGAAGGTTATACCTTCACAAACAAAATTGAAACAACAATCGTAAATGGTCATATCGCTTACGACCAAGGCCAATTTGACTTATCTGTCAAAGGCAAAGCCCTTGAGTTCAATCGCTGAAAAATAGTTCTAAATTTGCAATTGGCAAAAATATATGCTATATTTGCAGCCGATTTAGACAAACACGCGGACGTGGCGTAATTGGTAGCCGCGCCAGACTTAGGATCTGGTGCCGAAAGGCGTGGGGGTTCGAGTCCCTTCGTCCGCACAAACACTAAAAAATACGAAACAATGAATATTGTAAGGGAAAATATAGACGAATTGTCAGCCTTAATCCGTGTGACTGTAAATGCTGACGACTATGGCAAGGCTGTTGATGCAGCTCTCCACAACTATAAGAAAAAAGCTAACATTCCGGGATTCCGTCCGGGTATGGTGCCTATCGGAATCATCAGAAAGATGTTCGGCAAAAGTGTTGTAGCTGAAGAATCTTACCGTACAGCTACTCAGTTGTGTTTCAATTACATCAAAGAAAATAATATCAACGCTATCGGTGACGTTATGCCGAGTGAAAAACAAGAAGAACTCGACTTCGAAAACCAAACAGAATTCGAATTCCTGTTCGAAATCGGCATTGCTCCGGAAATAAACCTTTCGCTAACAAAACGCGATAACGTAAAACACTACCAAATCGAAATCACTGACGATATGCGTGAAAGCTACAAAGCTAATTTCCGCAGACGTTTCGGTGAACTCGCAGACGTTGAAGTTATCGAAAAAGATGAAGCAGTTACAGCTACTCTCGAAAACGAAGACATCAAAGCTGAAGAGGCATACGTTGGTCTTATCAGCCTGAAAGAAGAGATTCGCAACAAATTCGCTGGAAAGAAAGTCGGTGATTCAATGGAAATTAACATCGAAGAGATCTACCCAAGTGAACAGCAACGTGCGTCTGTTCTCAAGATGAAGAAGGAAGAACTCAAGGATCTTAAACCTGAATTTAATCTGACAATTACACGTATCCGTCGATTCGTAGAACCTGAAATCAATGAAGAACTTCTGACTAAGGCATTCCCTGGTGGAGAAGTAAAATCTATGGACGACTTTGGCAAATTCGTTGATGCACAAATCACTGCAGAACTCAACAAAGAGAGTGCTTTGAGATTCGAAATTGATTTCCGCGAATTCCTCATCAAAAAAGCAAAAATGGATCTTCCAGGCGATTTCTTGAAACGTTGGGTTTACAATATCAACGAAGGCAAGTACACAATGGAACAAATCGAAAAAGACTTCCCACAATTCCTGGATATGATGCGTTGGGATTTGATCCGTGCTCACTATGCTAAGGAACTCGAAATCAACGTAACTGAAGAAGAAGTGTTGGCTGAAGCAAAAGAATTTACACGTCAACAATTTGCTCAATACGGAATGGCTGGCGTCGGTGACGATATGCTTAACGACTACGCAAAATCAGTGCTTGGCAATAAAGAGGAGAATCGCAGACTCCACGACAAAGTGCTTGACAGCAAAGTTATCAGCCTCCTGAGCCAGAAAGTTGCAGTAAAAGAAACTCCAATTTCAATCGAGGATTTCGGAAAATTATTTGAAAACAACTAAAAAAGTTTGTATATTTGACTCCGCGGAAGGCTTCCCCTTTCGCGGATTTTTTATTCATTAAATAATTGTAATTATGACCGAATTTGAACGCTACGCAAGATTACATCAAGGTATCAGTTCTCTGAAACTTCACAACTACCAATCAATCTGTGCTGAATATATCTCACCAACGATTATCGAAGAACGTCAACTAAATATAGCAACGATGGATGTTTTCTCTCGATTAATGATGGATCGAATAATATTCTTGGGCTGTCCGATTTATGACGATGCAGCAAATATCATTCAGGCCCAACTGCTATTCCTTGAATCTACCGATCCGGATAAAGATGTGCAGATTTACATTAATTCTCCTGGAGGCTCTGTCTCATCTGGATTAGGTATATACGACACAATGCAACTCGTAACTCCAGATGTATCAACAATTTGTACAGGTATGGCAGCGTCAATGGCAGCAGTCTTATTGGCAGCCGGAGCTCAAGGTAAACGTTCTGCACTACCCCACTCTCGAGTTATGATTCACCAACCAATGGGAGGCGTTCAAGGTCAAGCATCTGATATCGAAATTACAGCTCGCGAAATTAATAAATTAAAAAATCAATTATACGAAATCTTGTCAAACCACTCACAAGCTCCAATCGAACGCATTGCAGAAGATGCTGATCGCGACCACTGGATGAGTGCTACCGAAGCAAAAGCATACGGTCTCATTGACGAAGTGTTAATTAAACGCAACAGATAATCAACTTATAATGAGCAATAAAGGACATAAAAACGAAGACCATTGTTCTTTTTGCGGACTTCCACGATCTAAGGTTTCGTTACTATTTTCAGGCATTGATGGGTCGTTTATCTGCGACCAATGTCTTGAACACGGACATAATATCCTAACAGAAGAGTTGAGTCCGAATAATCAACCGACATCAAATCTGACGAAGGGAAATTTGATTAAACCTAGCGAAATCAAAGATTATCTCGACCAATATATCATTGGTCAGGACGACGCAAAGAGATATATCTCGGTGGCTGTTTATAACCACTACAAAAGGCTACTCCACCAACAAGACAAGCAGAACGACGACATCGAACTCGACAAGTCAAACATCATTTTAGTTGGACAAACAGGCACCGGCAAAACACTGTTAGCCCAAACAATAGCCAAAAGACTGAATGTTCCATTCACTATTGTTGACGCAACAGTTCTTACCGAGGCAGGTTATGTCGGAGAGGATGTTGAAAGTATTTTATCTCGACTGCTTCAGGTTGCAGACTACAATGTCGAAGCTGCCAAGTGTGGAATCGTATTCATAGACGAAATTGATAAAATTGCACGCAAAAGTGACAATCCATCAATCACACGAGATGTATCAGGTGAAGGCGTGCAACAGGCACTTCTGAAGATTCTTGAAGGAACGGTTGTCAACGTACCGCCTCAAGGTGGTCGTAAACACCCAGAACAAAAATTCATTCAGGTAGATACTCGCAATATTCTGTTTATATGTGGAGGTGCATTTGACGGAATCGAGAAAAAAATTGCTCAACGTCTGAATACTAGAGCAATAGGATATGGTCAGAGTCAGGATAACTCGGTTATCGACCGTAACAATTTGTTGCAATATGTAACTCCACAAGATTTGAAATCATTTGGACTAATCCCCGAACTCGTAGGCCGTCTACCAGTTCTAACATATCTACAACCTCTTGATCATCAAGCACTTCGTAACATTCTGACCGAACCTAAAAATTCAATTATCCGCCAATATAAGAGATTATTCGAAATGGACGGCATAAAATTGACATTCGACGAGAATGCTTTGAATTACATCGTTGATAAGTCAATTGAATTTAGACTCGGAGCCAGAGGTCTTCGTTCAATTTGTGAATCAATAATGATGGACGCAATGTATGAAATGCCGTCATCAAAACGTAAAACACTGAGAATAACTGAAGAGTATGCCCGAGAAAAGGTTGAACACACCTCAGAGAGTAAATTTAAATCAGAATAGTTATCTAATTTAATAGACGAATAAAGCGGAAACCCCAAAGGATTTCCGCTTTCGTTTTTGATATGAACTTCCAACTATTATTCTTCAGCAGGAGCAGCCTCAGTTGTAGCCTTTTTAGCACGGCTACGACGAGTTTTCGGCTTAGCTTCAGATTTAGCTGGAGCTGCATTGTAAGTTGAATTGAAGTCTACCAATTCGATCATACACATATCTGCACCGTCTCCCAAACGGAAACCAGTCTTTAAGATACGGCAGTAACCGCCCGGACGATTCATAATCAAAGGAGCAACTGTTCGGAACAATTCAGCTGTAGCTTCTTTGCTCTTCAGATAACTGAACACCATACGGCGTGAGTGAGTTGTATCTTCCTTAGATTTGGTGATAACCGGTTCAACATACATTTTCAAGGCTTTTGCCTTAGCTACAGTCGTGAAGATGCGTTTGTGCATAATCAACGAACAAGAAAGGTTAGCCAACAACGCTTTGCGGTGTTCGCTTTTGCGTCCCAAGTGATTGAATTTTCTATTGTGTCTCATCGTTCATTCAGTTGATTTTCAAAGACTTTACATTAGTCCTTGTCGAGTTTGTAAATTGAAACGTCCATTCCGAAGTGCAAATTCAGATTTTCCAACAGTTCATCGAGTTCAGACAACGACTTCTTACCAAAGTTTCTAAACTTGAGCAAGTCATTACGATGGAAACGAACCAGGTCTCCGATTGTTTCAACTTCGGCTGCCTTAAGGCAGTTGAGTGCACGGACAGAGAGATCTTGTTCAGACAACTTAGTCTTGAGCAGCTGACGCATATGGAGTACATCCTCGTCAAATTCTTCCACTGCGTTGTTTTCTTCGAGATTAAGTGTAATCTTTTCATCAGAGAACAACATAAAGTGTTGGATCAAGATCTTAGCAGCCTCTTTAAGAGCCTCTTTAGGGTGAATCGAACCGTCAGTTACGATCTCAAGGAGTAACTTTTCGTAGTCTGTTTTTTGTTCTACGCGGTAGTCTTCACGCGAGAAGTTCACTCTTACAATGGGCGTATGAATCGAGTCGATTGGCAATAGTCCAAATTCGGCATCAGCCGGACGATTTTCGTCAGCAGGCACATAGCCACGTCCCTTATTGATGGTCAACTCCATCTGCAATTTGACGCTCTTGTCCAGGCGGCAGATCACAAGATCGGGATTAAGCACCTTGAAGTTGGTAAGGAAGTTTGAGATGAAACCGGCAGTGAGTTCACTTTGACCAGCTACATTTATTGTCACCTTTTCGCTTTCAACATTCTCAACGGTGCGCATCAAACGGATCTTTTTAAGATTAAGAATAATCTCAATCATTCCTTCCATCACACCTGGGATAGAAGCGAACTGATGATCTACGCCTGCAACTTTCACCGTAGTGATTGCATATCCTTCGAGTGACGACAACAGTACGCGACGTATTGCGTTACCGATTGTCATGCCAAATCCCGGCTCCAGAGGACGAAATTCAAAACGTCCAACAGTCGAAGTGGATTCGAGCATAATAACCTTTTCAGGTTTTTGAAATGCTAATATTGCCATAGTTTATGCTCTGTTTGTTTTAGTTACTACTTAGAGTACAATTCGACGATAAGATTTTCGCGGATATTTTCTGGAATATCTGCACGTTCAGGACGCTGCAAGAATTTTCCGCACATAGCTGCGGCATCCCATTCGAGCCACGAGTAACGTGATCTTGCACCTGTTCCCAAAGATTCGGTAATAACCTCCAATGATTTTGATTTTTCACGTACGCCGACAACATCACCGATCTTAACTTGGTAAGACGGGATATTTGTAACTGCACCGTTTACTGTGATGTGGCGGTGAGAAACCAATTGACGTGCAGCTGCACGAGTCGGAGCAATACCGAGACGGTATACTACGTTATCCAAGCGGCTTTCGAGCAAACGCAACAAGTCTTCACCTGCGATACCACCCATACGTTCAGCTCGAGCAAATGTATTGCGGAATTGTTTTTCTTGAACTCCGTAAATTGCTTTAGCTTTTTGTTTTTCTTTCAACTGGGTTCCGTATTCTGAAACTTTCTTGCGGTTACGTCCGTGTTGTCCTGGAGGATAATTTTTCTTTTCGAACGCTCTGTCAATTCCAAAAATAGCTTCGCCGAATTTTCTTGCGATTCTGGTTTTGGGTCCTATATATCTTCCCATTTCAATCTTTACTTTTAAAAGTTCGTTTTAATTAATTAACCATTCACAATTTTGTGCAATCAAAATTACACGCGACGGCGAGCTGGTGGACGACAACCATTGTGAGGCAGTGGTGTTACGTCAACGATTTCAACCACTTCGATACCTGCGTTGTTGATTGTTCTGATCGCTGATTCACGACCTGAACCTGGTCCTTTCACGTAAACTTTCACTTTACGCAGCCCCAAGTCGAAAGCCACTTTGGCACAATCTTGTGCTGCTGTTTGAGCTGCATACGGAGTATTTTTCTTTGATCCGCGGAAGCCCATTTTGCCTGCAGAACTCCAGCTGATAACCTCGCCGGCTTCGTTAGTCAGACAAACTATCACGTTGTTGAAAGACGAGTGTACATGAGCTTGGCCCATTGCACCTACTTTAACAACTTTCTTCTTTACAGTTCCGGTTTTCTTTGCCATAACTGATTAATTGTTATTTAGTTGCTTTTTTCTTGTTAGCTACGGTCTTCTTACGTCCTTTACGTGTACGAGCATTATTTTTAGTGCTTTGACCACGTACCGGGAGACCGATACGGTGACGGATACCACGGTAACAACCGATATCCATCAATCGTTTAATGTTCAATTGAACAGTTGAACGCAATTCACCTTCAACACGATAACCATCTGAAGCGATGATGTTACGGATTGCAGTTACTTGTTCGTCAGTCCAATCTTTGACTTTAGTGTCATAGTCGATTCCGGCTTTATCCAGAATCGCGCGAGACGAGCTACGACCAATGCCATAGACATAAGTGAGCCCGATTTCGCCTCGTTTGTTCTTCGGTAAATCTACACCGACAATTCTTGCCATAACTTTTGTTTAAATTGTTAATACTTGCAGAGATTCTTTTGGATTTCTTCGGGTAGTCCACCAACGAAACAACCACAAAACATTGGCATTCACTGTTGAATTACGAGTCGTTACCAATTTTTCATAACCGCTCCGATGGCGAATCAGTCAGCCGCGACCCCTCTAAACTCCAAAAAAGAGGTTATCCCTGACGCATTTTAAATTTAGGGTTCTTTTTGCAGATCACATAAAGGCGACCTTTACGTTTAACGATCTTGCAATCTTCACTACGTTTTTTGATTGATGCTCTTACTTTCATCTCTCTGTGTATTTTAGTGTATCGTAATTACTTATATCGGAAAGAGATCCGGCCTTTGGTCAAGTCATACGGAGACATCTCCACTTTAACTTTATCTCCCGGCAAAATTTTGATATAATGCATTCTCATTTTTCCCGAGATATGAGCCGTAATTATATGGCCGTTATCCAATTCCACACGGAACATTGCATTCGACAGTGATTCGATAATAGTTCCGTCTTTTTCTATTGCTGCTTGTTTAGGCATACGTTTATCAGTTGTTTTCGGCAATTGCCTGTTCAATAATGCTAAAATCTGTCAATACATCTGGGCCATTGTTTGTGATGGCAACAGCAAACTCATAGTGAGCTGATGGTTTACGATCCTTTGTTCTAACGGTCCAACCATCACGTTCGAACACTACGGATTTTGTTCCGGCATTGATCATCGGTTCGATACATATTACCATACCTGCCTTGAGCAGATGGCCTCGACCCCTGGCTCCATAATTTGGGACCTCAGGATCTTCGTGCATATGTCGACCTAAACCGTGACCTATCAATTCTCTGACCACTCCGAATCCGAAAGATTCTGCGTGACGTTGAACTGCCCAACCAATATCTCCGGTTCGATTTCCAACTCGAGCCTGTTCAACTCCCTTGAGCAGGGCCTCTTTGGTAACCTGCATCAGAAGTTGTTTTTCCTGATCGACCTCTCCTACGGCAAACGTATAAGCACTATCACCGTAGAAACCTTTAAGTATTGTTCCGCAATCGATTGATACGATATCACCATTGCGAAGTTTATATGAAGAGGGGATTCCGTGTACTACGTTCTCATTGACTGAGATACACAACGAATTCGGGAATCCGTTATAACCCAGGAAACCTGGAACTGCACCGTGCGAACGAATAAAATCTTCTGCAATTTTATCGAGTTCGAGAGTTGTTACTCCCTCCTTGACATATTTTGCCAACTCTGCGAGTGTTTTACTCACCAACAGGTTATTCTCACGGAGCAGTTCGATCTCCTCTTCGTTTTTCAGATATATCATTATCTTACAGTTTCAATCATCTGCGACACATTATCCGCGACGACCTTGAATACGACCTGTCTTCATCAGACCGTCATAGTGACGCAACAACAGATAACTTTCGATTTGCTGCAATGTATCCAACACAACACCTACGAGGATCAACAATGATGTACCTCCAAAGAAGAGTGCAAATTGTTGAGTGATACCAATTTTCATCGCGAATGCAGGCAAAATTGCCACGATGGCCAAGAAAATTGATCCAGGAAGTGTAATGCGGGTCATAATTGTATCAATGTATTCTGCTGTACGTTTACCTGGCTTAACTCCCGGAATGAAACCTCCATTGCGTTTCATATCTTCAGCCATCATATTCGGGTTCATTGTGATTGCGGTATAGAAATATGTAAATGCTACTACCAACAATGCAAATGTAAAGTTATACCAAAAACCTTGATAATCACCGAATACTGCTGCGATACCTTGTGTTGAGTCAAATCTGCTGAAGATCATCGGAATGAACATCAATGCTTGAGCAAAGATGATAGGCATTACGTTTGCAGCATTAACCTTCAACGGGATATACTGACGAACGCCACCATATTGTTTATTACCAATGATACGTTTAGCATATTGAACGGGCACTTTACGTTGACCTTGAACAAGGGCAATTGCACCTGCGAAGACCAGGAACAAGATTACCAATTCTACAACCAACATAACAAGACCACCTGCTGCACCTGTGAAACGAGTATTCATTTCAGCGATGAATGCGAAAGGCAGACGTGCGATGATACCGACCATAATGATCAATGAGATACCGTTACCGATACCGCGGTCAGTGATTTTTTCACCCAACCACATCACGAACATTGTACCTGCGATCATCGAACCCATTGCTACCAAACGGAACAAGAAACTATCTACGCCCAATACAAATCCTTCTGCAGGAATTGTGCTGTACAAGTTAGCGAGATATGCCGGACCTTGAAGCATCAACACTACGATGGTCAGGTAACGAGTCCATTGGTTGATCTTACGACGACCACTTTCGCCTTCGCGTTGCAACTTTTGGAAATACGGCACTACCATTGCCAGCAATTGGATCACAATCGATGCTGAGATGTAGGGCATAATACCCAATGCAAAGATTGATGCATTACTGAATGCTCCCCCCGAGAACATATCCAACAATCCCATCAAACCGTTATTATCCGATTGTGCTGTCAATGTGTCCAACATTGTCGGATTAATACCCGGTATTACGACGAAACTGCCCAAACGATAGATAAGAATGATACCCAACGTAAAGAAAATTCTTTTACGAAGTTCCTCAATCTTAAAAATGTTTTTTATTGTTTCAATCAGTCTTTTCATTGATTAGAGTTTTTCAGTCTTACCTTCGAGTGCTTCGATTGCTGCTACGGCAGATTTCGAGAATGCGTGAGCCGTAACATTAATCTTCTTAGTCAGAGTTCCGTTACCCAGGATCTTTACTCTGTCGTTTTTAGATGCAACACCTGCCTGAACCAACAGATCTACGTTGATATCTGTGATTTGGTGATCTGTTGCAATCTCTTCCAACACACTAAGGTTTACTGCCTTATACTCTACTCTTTTCAGGTTAGTGAATCC
>JAEIGA010010681.1_pt1 | contig 13929 bp, 12 predicted proteins | sample 9270691 | NCBI WGS metagenome assembly JAEIGA01 (sample SAMN17057246, study PRJNA624740) | gut metagenome | biome: biome; isolation source: fecal sample | host: Bos grunniens | place: China: Xizang | collected 2019 | reverse complement strand
TGGAATGGGTGCTGTCAAAGCCAAGGAATACAGACGCTCTGATATTAAAGCTCCCGGTATTATTGCCAGAAAATCGGTGCATGAACCGATGCAGACAGGTATTAAAATTGTTGACTCGCTTATTCCTATCGGAAGAGGTCAGCGCGAACTTATTATCGGTGACAGACAAACCGGAAAAACCGCAATAATCGTTGATACCATTATCAATCAAAAGAAAATAAATGATGCGGCAAAATCAGATAAAGAAAAACTGTTTTGTGTTTATGTGGCTGTGGGACAAAAGCGTTCTACCGTGGCTCAAGTGGTTAAAACTTTGAAAGACTATGGCGCAATGGATTATACAATCGTTGTAGCGGCAACTGCTTCTGATGCTGCTCCGATGCAATATATCGCTCCGTATTCAGGTTGTGCAATGGGTGAGTTCTTCCGTGATAACGGAATGCACGCAGTTATCTTTTATGATGACTTATCCAAACAGGCAACGGCCTATCGTCAAATGTCTTTGTTGCTTCGTCGTCCACCAGGACGAGAAGCTTATCCGGGCGATGTGTTCTATTTGCACTCTCGTTTGTTGGAACGCGCGGCAAAAATGAATGATGAAGAAGGTGCAGGCTCCTTAACCGCATTGCCGGTTATCGAAACTCAAGCAGGTGATGTGTCTGCGTATATTCCTACTAATGTGATTTCAATTACCGATGGTCAAATATTCTTGGAAACATCGTTGTTCTATCAAGGTATCAGACCTGCGGTTAATGTGGGTATTTCGGTTTCTCGTGTGGGTTCGGCTGCGCAAATTAAGGCAATGAAGCAAGTTTCAGGTTCAATGAAGTTGGATTTGGCACAATATCGTGAAATGGCATCGTTTGCTCAGTTTGCTTCAGATTTGGATCAATCTACCAAAAATTTGCTTGCCAGAGGTGCTCGTTTGACCGAAATGCTTAAACAACCGCAATATCAACCGATGAGTGTTGAAGAAGAAGTTGTTGATATATTTGCCGGTGTTAAAGGATTTTTAGATAAAGTTCCTTTGAACAAGGTTAAAGAATTTGAAGAAAAAGCTTTGGCTTCGTTAAAAGCAAATCATCCGGAATTTTTTGAAGATATCAGAAAAAATCAAAAAATATCAGAAGAATTGGAAGCTAAATTGATGAAGTTTTATGAAAAATTTGCTTCAGGTTTTATGTCAACATTAGAAAAGGCGGCTTAAAAAATGGCAGGTTTAAAAGAGCTTAGAGTTCGCATTTCTTCGATTGCTTCAACCAAGAAAATTACTTCAGCAATGAAGATGGTTGCTGCCGCAAGATTAAGAAAGGCTAACGATGCGCTTGATAAATCAGAAAAATACCACCAGGGAATATTAACTATTGCCGGCAGATTATTCAAGGATCTTAAAGATGAAGAAAAAAATGCCGGCAGAATGGTTAATTATCCGGTCGTTATGCAAGAAAGACCAACAATAGATAATTATTTATTGGTTGCTTTTTCTTCTGATAGAGGTTTGTGCGGTAGTTTTAACAGCTATGTACTGCGTGAAACTTTGAAAAGAATCAAAGAACTGGAAAGCCAGGGCAAAAATGTAAAAGTTTTGTGTATCGGTAAAAAAATCGGTGATTCATTAAAAAATAAGCGTCCGGATGTTGTTTGGGATGTGTTGACAGGTGTAGCCCAAAAAGGCGCCAGATACAGAGATGCCGAACAAATTATGGAACCTTTGGTTACTGAGTATATTTCGGGCGGATTTGATGCTTGTGAAGTTATATATACTTATTTTAATTCACCGATAAATCGTGAAGTAAAATGTCGTCAATTGTTGCCATATGTTTTTGACATTGATTTGAATGACAAGCGTTATGATGACAAACTAAATGATGCGTTTTATGAATACGATACTTTGGAAGAAAAAGTATTTAACGATGTGGTTTATATGTTGATGTTTTCTGAAATGTTTCAGATGCTACTTAACTCGCAGGCAAGCGAGCAGGGAGCTCGAATGACATCGATGGATAATGCTACCAGAAATGCTTCGGATATGATCAGCAAATTAACATTGAAATATAACCGTTTGCGTCAAAGTGCTATTACGACCGAATTGGTTGAAATTATCTCGGGTGCCGAGGCTTTGTAATTTTTATATGAGATTTGATAATTAGGAGAATTTGATAATGGCTAAAGAAACCGTAAAAAAGTCTGTAAAAAAATCAACTGCTAAAAAGGTTGAAACCTTAGACGCAAAGGTTGAGAAAAAGACTAAAAAATCAACTGCAAAAGCAGAGGTTAAGGTTGTCGAAAAAAATAATTTGGCAAAAGGATATATTTTTCAGGTTACAGGCGCCGTAGTTGATGTGAAATTTGCTAATGTGAATGAATTGCCGGCAATTTTGACAGCTCTTACTTGCGAAAACAACGGTAACAGATTGGTTTTGGAAGTCGCTCAGCACTTAGGCGAAAGTGTTGTTCGCTGTATTGCTATGGATGCAACCGACGGTTTGGTCAGAGGCCAAGAAGTCATAAATACCGGAAGACCGATTGAAGTTCCTGTGGGACCTGAAATGTTGGGCCGAATTATCAATGTGGTCGGTGAACCGGTTGATGGACGCGGTGCGGTTAAATCTAAAAACTATTATCCTATTCATCGTGATGCTCCGGCATTTGTTGATCAATCTACCGATACCGAAATTTTAACAACCGGTATTAAGGTGATTGATTTGCTTGAGCCTTATGCTAAAGGCGGTAAAATCGGTTTGTTCGGTGGTGCCGGTGTGGGAAAAACAGTTTTGATTATGGAATTGATTAACAATATTGCTAAAGGTCATGGCGGTTACTCAGTATTTGCCGGTGTGGGTGAAAGAACCCGTGAAGGTAATGACCTGTATAACGAAATGATTGAATCAGGCGTTATTGATTTGAAAGGTGCTAATTCTAAGACAGTGCTTGTTTACGGTCAAATGAATGAACCTCCGGGAGCCAGAGCTCGTGTTGCTTTGACAGGTTTGTCACAAGCCGAATATTTTAGAGATGAGGCACACCAAGATGTGCTGTTCTTCGTTGATAATATTTTCCGCTTTACTCAAGCAGGTTCTGAAGTTTCGGCACTTTTGGGTCGTATTCCTTCAGCAGTGGGCTATCAACCGACTTTGGGTACAGATATGGGCGCGATGCAAGAGCGTATTACTTCTACTAAAAACGGTTCTATTACATCTGTTCAAGCAGTGTATGTTCCGGCCGATGACTTGACTGACCCGGCTCCTGCTACAACATTTGCTCACTTGGATGCTACAACCGTGTTGTCTCGTTCAATTGCCGAACTTGGTATTTATCCTGCGGTTGATCCTTTGGATTCAACATCAAGAATTTTGGACCCGTCGGTTGTGGGTGAGGAACATTATAAAGTTGCACGCGGTGTACAAGAAATATTGCAAAAATATAAATCATTGCAAGATATTATTGCTATTTTGGGTATGGATGAGTTGTCTGATGAAGACAGACTTGTAGTTTCTCGTGCTCGTAAAATTCAGCGTTTCTTGTCACAACCTTTCCATGTTGCCGAAGTATTTACCGGTACTCCGGGCGTGTTTGTGAAATTGGAAGACACAATCAAGGGCTTTAAGGGAATATTGGACGGATTGTATGACGATGTTCCGGAACAAGCATTTTATATGGTTGGTACAATTGAAGATGTTTTGAAAAAAGCCGAAGCTATGAAAAATGCTGCGTAGTCGGGTGTTTTGACTGTTTGATATAAAAGGATTGTAATATGGGAAAAGAAGTCAATGTTTCAATAGTTTTACCGGCCAGAACTTATTTGCAGGAAACTGTCGCCAGTGTTATTGTGCCGGCAATTCGTGCAGATATTGATATTTTGCCTGATAGAGCGCCCAGTATTTTTGCTTTGGATTTTGGGTTGGTTAAATTGTTTAATCAAAACGGAACATTGAAAGACAGTTATTTTATTCAACCTGGTATGGCTGAGGTTGCAAATAATGAATGCAAAATTATGACACAAGGTGTTATTTCGGCGAAGGAGGTTTCGGCTTATGATGCTAAGAAGAAGCTGGCTGAGGCCGAAAGCGAACAAATGAAATTGTTCTATCAAATGGTGTTGGATCATCAACGCGGTACTCGTCGTCGTTATTTGAGAACTTTGCAGTTGTATAACAAAAAGTTGAAGTCTAAAAAGAATGTCTTGAAAAATTTTATTTTCAGACCATTTACCAAAAAGTCAGACGATAAAATTAACCATTAAAGGATAAAAGAATATGTTTTTAGAAGCAGGACTTTTAACCAGACGCTCTGTTCGTCAATATGAGAGCGGTAAAAAAATACCTAAAGCGGACATTGAAGATTTGCTCAAAATTGCAATGTATGCACCATCGGGATATAATAAGCAACCTTGGGAATTTGTTGTAGTCGAAGACGAAACTACAAAAGATAAAATTATGCAAATTCACTCACATGCATCGTTTTTGAAAGAGGCTTCGGCGGCAATTATTGTTTGCGGCGATGTTAATCAACAATTGGATGAAAATTTTTGGGTTGTTGATACTTCGGCTGCTGTACAAAATTTGTTATTGGCAATTCACGGTAAAGGATTGGGCGGTTGTTGGTGCGCAATTTATCCGTATGAAGATAGAATGAAGCAATTTCAAGAATTGTTGAATTTGCCGGAAAATATTAAGCCTAATGCTTTGGTGGTGGTCGGGTATCCTAAAAAAATTCCTCCGCAACCTAATGACAGGTTTAAGAAAGAAAAAATACATTATGAAAAATGGTAATAAAAATCCCCGCTCAATAGCGGGGATTTTTTTATTAGAGAGATATAATTCCTCTTATCAGCGCATAGATTGCAAAAAGAGCAATGACAGTCAATAATAATGCCAGTTTGCATTCTGCTTGAGAAAAAACTCGTTCTTGAGGGGTATTTTGTTTTCTGGCCCAAATATAAAAAGGAATTCCCAAAGCAATAATAATTACCGCAGTCAACAGATAATTCAATCCTGCGGCATAGATTAGCCACAAAGCATAAATCGAGCCTAAGACAGAGGTAAATAATGCACCGGAACGGCTGTAAAATGAATTTTGCGGATATTCACCGTCTTCGCACAGCTTCCATAAATAAGCGCAAGAGGTAAAATATGCAGGTAAAACCATTACTGAAGTGATTGATAGCATTGTATTCCACGCATTGTTAGAAAAATATACCAATAGTAAGAACAATTGCATGGCGATTGATGTTACAATCAATGATACCGCAGGTGCCTGATTTTTGTTTTCTTTGGCAAATGCTTTAGGAAAAGTTCCGTCTTGAGCGGCAGCCTGCGGAATTTGAGCTGTTACCATGGTCCAAGCCAACCAACTGGTTAAGACAGAGATGACTAAACCGGTGTTCATAACCCAAGCTCCCCATGGTCCGACGGCTTTTTCTAAAATGCCGGCAGTGGACGGATTAGCAACTTGAGCTAAGTCGTTTTGCGACATATAACCAAAGGGCAATAGTGACAGCAAAATATAAATTCCCAAACAGCTTAAAAAGCCCAAAATTGTGGCTGGTCCGATATTTTTTGGTGATTTGGCGCGATTTGACATTACTACGGCGCCTTCAATACCGATAAAAGCCCATAATGTTACCAACATTGTGCTTTTTATTTGGGTTGATAAGCTTCCAAGCTTTGCTTTAGTTTCGATTGCGTTGCCCCAAAAGTCCATATCAAATTTATCAATGGAAAACAAAAATCCCATAATGATGATAAATAGAAATAGAGGTATTATTTTGATAATTGTACCGATAGAGTTTACGATACTGGCTTGTTTAATACCGCGCAAAACTAAGAAATTGAAAAACCATATAATAATTGAGCCTCCGATAATTGAGGCAAAATTGTTGCCTCCGGCAAAATGAGGCGGAAAAAAGTAGTTTAAGGCATCCATGGTGATAACGGCATAACCGACATTGCCACAAACCTGACATAGCCAATATGACCATCCGATTGTAAATCCGGCGTATGAGCCAAAACCGGCCTTGGAATAAGAATAAATACCAGTTGTCAGGTCAGGCCTTACTAAAGAAAGAATGGAAAAGGTACGGGCTATAAAATATATGCCGATACCGGTTATAATCCAAGCTAAAAAAACAGCTCCGGCAGATGCTGTGGCTGCCATATTTTGAGGGAGGGAATAAATCCCTCCGCCAATCATTGAACTGACCACAATAGCTGCTAAAGCAAATACTCCGAGCTTGTTATTGTTGTTTTGCTCTGTCATTTTCTTTTCCTTTAGATTGTTACAACGGGTGCGTGATCAAAATTTAAGAATCCCATAGCGGTTAAACAATAGCCGAATTGTTGAGTGACATTGGTATAGTTATGCCACATTTGAAAATCGGAATGTTGTTCAACACCGCGAAGTTCCAGTTCGTGTTTGAGGGATTTGTTGAGCCACATTTTGGCATGACCTTCGGCAATTTCATCATCAATGAAGGTGTCAAAATATTCGACATATTCGGCAGCCCAGCCACCTATTAGTTCACCGTTTTTGTCTTTGCCCCAACAAATACCCAGACCTGTGGCAATAGCTTTGTGTTCATCACGAGAAGCACCGTTTGCAGCCATAATAACCTCTAAAACGGCACCGTGTTTGAATTGACTTACGATTTTATCGTTTAGCGGAATAATTTTGTTGTGCAATTCTTTAGGAAGTACTGAAGTGTAGGGTACAATATTGAAATTTTCGATACGAGCATCTTTTAGGGCCGAATCATAGCAAAAAGTTTCAAAAGGTTGGGGCGGAATACCATCGTCAGCTTGGCCTGAACCACCGGTTATAAATGCAAAAGTAGGAAAACGAACGCCTTCAGTCATATTAAAATCTCCTTATTTGAATTATTAAAAAATATAGACGGTCGTTATATAAAATATTGGGCAAAACTGATATTTCAAGTAAACAAAAACCCTATCACAACGGATAGGGTTTTGATGTTTGAAAATTATCAGCTAATTAAATTTCGCCAATATACATACCAAGATCTTTGGCTGCTTTGACATATTTTCCTTTTGTATCAACCAAAGTAGTTCCGGCTTTTACAACTTCGCTTAAGGAAACGGCATCAACTTTTCCATCTTTCCAAATAACCATTTTGTTGTCTTCGCCTTTGTCAAGTAACTCTACGGCTTTGGCTCCGAATACAGAAGCAAGTAAACGGTCAAAAGCAACAGGTACACCGGAACGCTGCAAGTGTCCGAGTGTGGTTACGCGGAATTGAAATTCATTATAGCGCTTAGCAACTTCGGCGCACAAGTATTGACCGATACCGCCATAAACAGCTTCACCAACCATGTTTTTGTTGCTGGTAACAACTCCGCCATTTTCGGTTTTGATACTTTCTGAAACAACAATAATGGCATGATTGCGTCCGCGAGCTTTGATTTCTTTTAATTTATTGATAATTCCATCAAGTGAATACGGAATTTCAGGGATTAAGCAAACATCGGCATTACCGGCCAAAGCTGAGTGCAAAGCCAAGTGTCCGGCATCGCGTCCCATAACCTCGACAATAATGGCTCGGTTGTGTGAACGAGCTGTTAGCTCCAAGCTATCAATAGATGTGGTACAAAATTGAGTAGCTGTTTGAAAACCGACAGAAAATTCGGTAATTGGTGTGTCGTTATCAATAGTTTTGGGAATACCGATAATTTTTACAAGAGAGTTTTTACTCATATTCGAAACGATGTTCATACTTCCGTCACCGCCGATAACAATAATGCCATCAAGGCCAAGATCTTTAACACCTTGAGAAAAGCGCTTAGATACTTCTTCTAAAGATTCAACTCGCAAACCTTTATTCAATGAACCTAAGTATGAACCGCTCAGGCGAGGCCAAGGCATATCACAAAAGTTTTTGGTTGTTAATACTTCGTAACGATGTACTTTGTCTGTAATACCTTCGGTACCATCGTGTATTCCATATACTTCCCAACCTTTCTTTTCAGCAGATGCCACAACAGCGCTGATAACAGCGTTAAGGCCGGCACAGTCACCGCCGGAAGTTAATACACCAATTCTTTTAATTTTATTCATTGTAAAAAAGACTCCTGTTTTTTAGTTGCATTATTCTTCGTTTTGTAGTATACTATTACAGATTTGAAATAGATTTCCACTAAAAACATAACAATTAACAAGATATTTACTGAAAGGACTAAATATTATGTTTAATCAAAATCCGAATGCCCGCTTACAACATCAATTGTGCGAGTTAAAGTTGGAAGAGCGTAGAGTTTGCTCAGACATCAGACATTTGGTTAAAAATAATACTACTATAGATTTTTTTAAGGCTAAACAGTTAAATACATTGAAAACCGGTGTGAAAAAGAAGATTAGAACAGTTGAGGCAAAGATTATGCCTAACATTATAGCCTAATGATGTTTTTAGTAAGCCGCATATATTTTTAATATAATAAAACCTCCAAGCTTATTTGACTTGGAGGTTTTTTAGATGCTTTGAAAAAAATATTATAAATCGTCAAAACCCATTAAACGGTATTTTACTCTGACATCCATATCTTTTGAATAGTCGTTTACAAGCTCGTTACTCAAATCGCTTTCAAGAGCTTTTTGCATTTTTGCATTGATAGAATCGAGCTGTTTTTGGTTGATGTCAGCAGAGCTGTTTATAATATTTACCGGTGTTACAATAGTTGTTGTTCCGGCAGATGAAAGTAAACGATATTCGCCGAGAGGAGTTTGATAAGCTTCGGTTAATTGTGCTGAATTTAGCTTAGCAAACTCTTTTCCGCGTTTTAACGGTTGAGTTGTCTTGATAGCAAGCTTAAAACGGGAAGCGATATTATTCAAACTTTCGCCGTTATCTAAATCGGCAACAACATCGTTGATTATTTCTTGAGCTATGGCTGATTTTTCATTTTCGGTCCATATCTTAACAATCTCAGGCTTTACATCATCCAAATGCTTAATATGAGCGTCTTCAATGTCGGTAACACTGGCTAGGATGAAGCCGTTTTCCGTTTCGATAACCTGACTTGTTTCACCAACATTGTATGAGAATGCCGTTTCAACAAAATCACCTGATGATACAGTGTCTTTGTATCTTTTGTTGCTGAGAGATTTGTATGATCCGTCTTCTTTTAAGGATACAACTTTGTTGATTCTTACATTATAATCTTTGGCAATGCTTTCCAAAGTATCACCGGCACCGATTTTATCCTCTATTTCGCTGATAATGTTCAAGGCCTCTTCATAAGCGCGTTCCTGTCTTATAGCTTCTATAATGTCTTTTTTAACAGCTTCTAAAGGAGTAACTTTTTTCGGTGTGATTTTGGTTACTTTTAGAATGTGCCAGCCAAATTCTGAAGATATCGGACCGACAGGTTCATTTAATTTGGCTGAAAATGTATCTTCACCAAGCTCCGGAAGTAAAGAATCGGAAGTGATATTGCCTAAGGTCGTGGTTTCTTTGTCTTGGTTGGCAATTTCTGAAGCAACTTTATAAAAGTCCGAACCTTTTTGCAGTTCGGCAAGGGCTTTATCGGCATTTTCTTTGCTGTCTAAAACCATTTGTAATACATATCTTTTTTCCGGAACAATGTATTGGTTTTCATTTTCTTTGTAAAAATCTGATATATCTTCAGCTGAAGGTACAATGTTTTTTGACAATTCATTGGTTTTCAATTCAATGAATGAAACATCGCGTTTTTCGGTTTCTTCAAACTGAGGAGCAAAATCTTGATAATATTGCTCGATTTCTTCATCTGATATTTTGCGATCAACTTTTAACTCTGACGGGTTTATAGTGATATAAGAGAAAACTTTTTCCTGATTTTCTATTTGTGCAAAATATTTATCCATAAAACGAGGATAGATAATTTTTTCAACCGGCGAAGAAACAATGTGACGATTGATAATATTTTGCTTCAAGTCAGAAATGTATTCGCGTTCGGTCATATCAAAATAAGAGAGTTGACGGCGCAAAAGGTCAGGGCTGAAGCGACCGGTAGCATCCATAAATTCAGGTTGAGAAGAAATAATCTTTTGGATGAGTTCATCAGATATGCTGACATTTTCTTTGTTTGCTTCACGCAAAATAATCATATTGTTCAGATTGTCTTTTATTAAACCGAGAAGGATGTTTTTGCGAATTTCTTCGGTAACTTCAATAGAATCGCCGAACATATTTTTAGCTTTGCGAATGCTATTGTTTAACTTGATGTTCATTTCGTCTTGCAATATTTCTAAGTTATCAACCTTGATAACGGCACGATTTTTGTTGGCAGAATTAACATAACCGGTAATTCCGAACAACGACATAAAGCTAAGCGCAGTAAGGGCTAAAATAGCTTTTGTTAACCAAGAATCCTGATACTTTCTTATTTTGCTTATCATTTTATTTTAATTCCTCGTAAATAAAAAAACACTTCTAATTGCGTGAGATTATAAACATTTTATTGTTTTATTCAACTATACAAACATAGGTGTTGAAAAGTTTTTTTGACTGTGTTAAAAAATGGTTAATTATGTTGATTTTTTGATAAAGGAATTTGTTATGGCTAGAAAGATGTTAATCGCCGGAAACTGGAAAATGAACGGTTTGAGCGCAGATAGTATTGCTTTGGCAACAGAAATCAAAGCAGCGGTAAAATCTAAGAAAAGAAATTGTGAATTTTTGGTTTGTCCGCCTTTTACAATGCTTGCCACAGTTAAAAAAGCTTTGCGCGGAGTAAAAGTTGCTTTGGGTGCACAAGATTGTCATTTCAATGAAAAGGGGGCTCATACCGGTGATGTAAGCCCGCTGATGTTGACAGATTTGGGTTGTTCTTATGTGATTTTGGGACATTCGGAGCGCAGAGCTGATCATGGCGAATCGAATGAATTGGTTTGCAAAAAAGCAGTTGCTGCAAATAAATCCGGTCTTAAAACAGTTATTTGTATCGGCGAGACATTGGAGCAACGCGATAGAGGCGAAACAGTTGATGTTTGTAAAAATCAGGTTTTAGGTTCAGTTCCTGCTGATGCAACCGCATTGAATACGGTTATTGCTTATGAGCCAGTTTGGGCTATCGGTACAGGTAAAACCCCGACAGCTGCAGATGTTGAAGAAGTTCATGCTCAGGTTAGAAAAGTTTTGGCTAAAAAATTGGGTAAGGCTCAGGCTAACAAAATGCGTATTTTGTACGGCGGTTCGGTAAAACCGACAAATGCCAAAGAATTTTTGTCTTTGCCTGATGTTGATGGCGCTTTAATCGGTGGTGCAAGCTTGAAATCGGCTGATTTTATGGCTATTGCAGATAATGCCGCTTGCTAATATAAATTTGAATTAAAAAAAGGAATAAAAAAATGGGTACATTGTTATTGGTTGTACATTTAATGGTTTGTATATTTTTGGTTGCCTGCATTTTGATGCAACGCTCAACCGGTGGTGCTTTGGACGGACTTGGCGGAGGTTCGGGTGCTTCGAGCTTTTTGTCAGCTCGCGGTACAGGAAATTTGTTGACCAGAACAACGGCTATTTTGGCAACATTGTTGTTCATTACAAGTATTTCGCTTGCGCTATATTATAGAGGTCAAGCAAAACCTACAGCTTCTTTGGTTGATAAAGCAGCTCAAGAACAAACTGTTCCGGATGCGCCAAAAGCTCCGGTGGTTCCGACGGCAGAAAAATAATGAAAAATTTAATTATGAAATAAACGACTAAAGGCATCTTCTTTTAATGAATTAAGGAAGATGCCTTTATCACTTTTAAGAATATTGAACGAAGGTAGTATAAATGTCTGAAAATACAAAATTTATATTTATAACAGGTGGTGTTGTTTCATCTTTGGGAAAAGGTTTGGCTTCGGCTTCATTGGCTTCGCTGTTACAAGCCAGAGGATTTAAAGTCAGAATGAGAAAGCTTGATCCGTATCTTAATGTGGATCCGGGTACAATGAGTCCATATCAGCATGGCGAGGTTTTTGTAACCGATGATGGTGCTGAAACAGACTTGGATTTGGGACACTATGAAAGATTTTCCGGTGTACCATGTCGCAAAACAGACAGTATTACAACCGGTAAAATTTATCAAAGGGTGATTGATAAAGAGCGCCATGGTGATTATTTGGGGGCTACTATTCAAGTTATTCCGCATGTTACAAACGAGATTAAAGATTTTATTTTGTCTGATATTACCGATGAAGATTTTGTTTTGTGTGAAATCGGCGGAACAGTCGGTGATATTGAAGGCCAGCCTTATTTAGAAGCTATTCGTCAGGTGGCTTATGAATTAGGTCGTGAACGCTCGATGTTTATTCATGTTACATTGTTGCCCTATATTCCGACTGCCGGAGAATTGAAAACAAAACCGACACAACATTCGGTTAAAAAATTGCAAGAATATGGTATTCAGCCGGATATGCTATTGTGCCGTTCGCAAATGGAAATACCGCAAAATGAAAAACGCAAAATTGCGCTGTTTTGCAATATCAGAGAAGAAAATGTTATTACTGCATTGGATGCTTCGAGCATTTATCAAGTGCCGATTGCTTATGCTAAAGAGGGAATGGGACGCCAAGTCTGTCGTCACTTTAATATTCCGACTTCTGATAATTTGGACTTGTCAAAATGGGAAAATATATTGGAAAATATCAGACACCCTGAAGGAGAGGTCAGAATTGCCGTTGTAGGTAAATATACTCAATTATTGGAAGCGTATAAGTCGCTTAATGAAGCTTTGACACACGGTGGTATTGCCAATAAGTACAAGGTTAAAGTTAAGTGGATTGATTCGGAATTGTTGGAAAAAGAACCGGTTGAGAATCATCTTAATGATGTGAGTGCAATTTTGGTTCCGGGAGGATTTGGACAACGCGGTACCGAAGGCAAAATTAACGCTATTAAATATGCCAGAGAGCATAAAATTCCGTTTTTGGGAATTTGCTTGGGTATGCAAATGGCGGTTATTGAAACGATGCGCAATGTCGCTGGTATCAAAAATGCCGGTACGACCGAGTTTGGCAGTGATTGCGAACCGGTTGTGGGTTTGATGACCGAATGGGATAAAGAAGGTGCTAAACAAGTTAGAACCAAAGATGGTGATTTGGGCGGAACTATGCGTTTGGGAGCGTATGAATGCAAATTGGAACCTAATTCTTTGGCTTATAAAGTTTATGGAAAAGAAATTATTTCCGAACGCCATCGTCACAGATACGAGGTTAATATGAATTATGCCGATGCTTTGCGTCGTTCGGGAATGAATATTTCGGGTAAATCGCCTGACGGAAAATTGCCGGAAATTGTGGAAATTAAGGAACATCCTTGGTTTTTGGCTGTTCAATTCCATCCGGAGTTGAAATCAAAACCATTTGATCCGTCGCCGATATTTGTTTCTTTTGTAAGAGCCGCTATTGAAAAAAGCCGATTGATATAATATAAGTATATTAGGATTTTATATTATATGAAAAAGTTTTTATTTGTTTTGATTTGTATTTGTTTATATGCAGGCAACTCAAGCGCTTTGACTTTCAATGAGTGGAAAGATAAGTTTTTGGGTGAGGTTGGTGCTGTTTGGCGCTCGGATCATTATGATGCCTATATTCCTTTTTATGCTTGGCATAACCGCTTGGCATATGATGATGAACATATTGCAAAATACAATGAAAATGCTTTCGGTTTCGGTATCGGTAAATCAATTTATGATGAAAAGGGTAATTGGTATGGTTTGTATGCCTTTGCCTTTAAGGATTCAAATTCAAAATTGGAAACTGTTGCCGGGTTTGCCTATCAAAAAAATTGGCGTATCGGTTGTAGTGAAGATTGGAAGGTTGGAATAGGTTATACTTTGGGTATGACACAGCGTGAAGAATATGCATATATTCCGATACCAATGCCTTTGCCGATTATCGGTATTGAATATAAAAATATTGCTTTGCAAGCGGCATATGTTCCGGG
>JAEIGA010010680.1_pt1 | contig 13929 bp, 5 predicted proteins | sample 9270691 | NCBI WGS metagenome assembly JAEIGA01 (sample SAMN17057246, study PRJNA624740) | gut metagenome | biome: biome; isolation source: fecal sample | host: Bos grunniens | place: China: Xizang | collected 2019 | reverse complement strand
CAACGCGAGAGAACAGGGTATCAACGAAGACGGCTATTTAGTGGGACCTAACTTTGACGAATTCTCGGCAACGAGCCCTATCACGTTAAGCAAAGACGCGGTATTCACGACGACGTTAGAAATGAACCGTGGTTACAACTTCGGTGTAAGATTCTTAATCGGTGAAACGGAATACAGATTGTTGGCAAGACCTAACTTCAAAATCAACAATGTAGGCGAATTCCGTCCTGGTTGGATGGAAATTTGGAAAGGCACCAGCCTTACGAGATACATTTTGACGGACGAAATTTTGGATGATGAAGTAGATATTAAACTTATCTTTGACAGCGCAAACGAAAAGGTATATGCGTTTGTAAACGGACAAGACTTCACGAGCCAGTTGGGCGTAACGTATACTTCTGCGGATACTGCAAAATTGCACTTCTATTATCTTTGCGAGAAAGACCAAGAAGCAGCTGTATATAAGACGTGGAGCGTATTAAGCGGCAGAGCAGCCGTAGAAGAAGCGGTAAGCGAAATCAACACGACGTATACAGGGACGAAGAAATTAGTCGGCGAAGTGAATATTCAAGCGCACGGAATTCCAGATGGACTTGACGATGGAACGGAAAGCACGTTGTTTGAAGCAACGATTACGGCAACGGGCAATAACTACAAAGCAGGTCTTTACTTTGCGGATTACAGTACGGGTAAGACCGACGTAGGTATTTACGTAACGAAAGATAAGATTTATGGCGGTGCGAATAAGAACTATTCCATCACTTCGTCGTTAACGCATACGTTGAAGATTAATTATAGATCGGACGGTGCTTTGATGGTTTACGTGGACGGTGTATTAAAAACCGGTCAATTTATGACAGGATTTACAACGTCGGCAACAAAGTTTGCGAAATTTACTTGCTACGTAGTAAACGAAGGTAGCGATATTGCAACGATTGACTATCATTTTGCAAATGAAAGAAAAGTAAATTCCGATAACTTGGCGTACACCACGTATACGGAAGGCTATAACGTATCAATGGAAAAGATAGGCGAGCTCAACTTAAAGAGCGCAGTTGCAAACGACGAAGGTAAATACGAATCCTTTGCTACGACGGTGAAAGTACCCACAAGCGGATTTGCTGGTATTATGATTAAAGACGATAAAGGCAACTATATCGTTTACGGTATTGTAAATAACAGCGAAGTACGTATCTTCAAGCCGGGTGCAACGCCTCCTCATGATTCGTTTAGAGGGGCAACGTTTGCAGACAAGAGTATCACGGCAGACGGAGAGTATGATTTGTTGTTCCAGATTGAAAATCGCAGAGCGTTAAAGTTCTATGCAGATTTGAAGACGATATCCACGCAATTTATGGATTCGGCAGGCGGTGCAACTAACTGTGGATTTGCTACGGACGCAACGAAATTAGAAATCTATTTGGTATGGTTCGACGCGAACACGCAATTCGTTTACTAATCTACTTTTACAATAAAAACGAGACCACTGTTATGTGATATTAAGCACTAACAGTGGTGTCTCGTTGATTTGTTTGATAAATAAAACACACTTGAAGGGACTAAATAGGTATATTGGAGGAAAAATATATGAGAAATAAATTCTCAACCTTTTTGTTGGCGTTATTGATGACCGTTTCTTCTACGTTTTATTTCGTAGGATGTGATGGGAATAATAACAATAGTAATGAAGGTTCGGATTCGGGAAATCCCCCTGCGGAACATACGCATACGTATGATACAGAGTGGGAAAACGATGAGGATTATCATTGGCATAAAGCAACTTGTGAACATACAAGCGAAGTATCCGACAAGGGTGAACATGTTTGGGATGCGGGCGTTGAAACGAAAGAAGCAACGTATGACAGTGAAGGGGAAATGCTCTTCACGTGTACTGTTTGCGGAAAGACTTACACGGAAGTAATTGGAATTAAAGATTTTTCGATTGATCCAAACGAGGTTGAAGTTTCGGATATTCATAGATTACATACTGACGGAATGTTGGCGTATTTACAAGGCGATAAAGAAGACGTATTTAATTATGCCGACGGTTCGGAAGAAAGAAGTATCCCTAAAGCAGTTTCGCTTACTTGGGATGCGGTGCAAGGAGCTACGCAATACTCTATTACCATTGCGGAAAATCGTGATTTAACGAATGGCTTGACGTATGCTTCAAGTATGACTTCTATTGATATTTATAATTGTAAAGCAAGAACTACGTATTTCTATCAAGTTTCCGCAAACGTTAATGGAACGATTGAAAAAGGTGAAGTGTCTTACTTTATGACGGATGCTACGCTGCCACGCATTATCAAATGTGACGGGGTTACGAATATGCGTGACCTTGGTGGATACGTTGCGGGAGATAAAGTTGTTAAGCAAGGTATGATTTACCGTTCGGGTAGATTAAATAAATCAGATAGCGAAACGCTTGTTCCTGAAATTACGGCTGAAGGCATCAATACGATGCTCAATGAACTTAAAATTAAGACGGAGATTGACGTCAGAAGACCGCTTTCCGTGAGCAATGAAGTAGGTTCCTTAAATGGTAAAAGCGTGCTTGGCGATAGCGTAAATTATTATCATTGCGGTATGGAATGGTCGGACGGTGCGGATAATCCAAGCAATTATGAATCACTTAGACAAGTGTTTGGATATTTTGCGGATAAAGACAATTATCCAATTGTTTTCCATTGTAATATAGGCACGGATAGAACGGGGTATATTTCTTATTTGCTCGGTGGCTTGCTTGGGGTTGAAAAGGAAGCTCTTTTAAGAGATTATCTTATCTCTAATTTTGGTAATATTGGCGGGATGAGAAGTCTTTCGAGAATTTCTTCTTATGTAGACGCTATCGATAACTCTACTGGGGCAAATTTTGCGGAAAAGACGGAGAATTATTTAGTAAACGTTGTTGGCGTTTCTCGTTCGGATATTGAAAGCATTAGAGAAATTATGCTCGAAGAATATTCGTTTACGAGTAAAACAATCAAAGAACCCACCGCTACCGAAGACGGTTTCAAGTATTATGAATGCTTGCAAGATTCTTCTAAATCCTATTTCGAGTTATTGAGCAAGACGGAGGATAATGGTGTATTTGTTTCCGTTGGTAATGGTGTGACCGTAACCGATTTAAACGGCAATGCGATTGGGAATACTGTTGCCGTTGGAACAAAGGTTAAAGTCAATATTGCCCATAATGATAAAACAAAAATAGCAAAATTATTCGTCAATGGAATTGCTACGCAATATTTCGTAGTGAACGGCGAACAATCACTTGAATATACGATTGATGAGAATAGTTTGTTTAATTTGCATTTGGAAAATTATCATATTCACTTTGATGCACTCTCAACAAATCAAACGATAAAGGATGCCATTAACGGAAAAGAACAAGGTATCGACGATAATGGTTATTTAGCTGGACCGAATTACGATGAGTATTCTGCAACACAAGTTGTCACGCTTAATAGAGATTCCGTATTTACCACGACACTTGAATTGAACCGTGGGTATATGTTCGGCGTGAGAATTAGAATCGGGGAAGAGCAAGAGTATAGAATTTTAGCAAGACCTTGGTTTAGAATTAACGGGGTTGGAGATTATCGTGAAGAATACGTTAGTATTTGGAAAGGCGCGACTTCTACGAATTATTTGTTGGCAAATGATATCGTAAACGATGAAGTAGAGATTAAGCTTATTTTTGATAGCACGAATCAAAAGGTTTATGTTTTTGTAAATGGTGAAGATTTTACTGAACGTTTAGGTGTTGATTACACTTCTACCGAGGCTCCCAGAGTACATTTCTATTATTGCTGTGAAAGAGACCAAGAAGCAGGTGTTTATAAGACTTGGAGCGTTTTAACGGGTGCTGATGCTGTTAAAGCAGCTTCGGTTGTGGAATTATCTTATAGCGATGAAACGGTAGTTGTTACGGAAAATTCTAACGTAGTAGAAAGTGGAGCACAAGTAGGTGCAAATAAAGAAATTACAGTTTCTTATACAAATGCTTCAACTACGAAAGTCGCAACGATTTTTGTAAACGGAAAGGAATTATTTAGCGTTGCACCTAATAGTACGAAGAGCGCTACTTTTACGACGATTGCGGCGACAAATTATAAAATTACCGTGGAACTTAACGAAATGTCGATAATTGTTGGAGAGGGCATTACGGTAACAGATGAAAACGGTGATGCAATTGGTAGCGTTGCTGTCCCTGGCACGAAAGTAATCGTAACATTCTCTTGCGAGGATAAGACTAAGATTGCTAAATTGTATATAAATGGCGAAGATACTGGTTCTTGGGTGGTGAATGGAGAAAGTGTAACGGAATATACGCTTCAAAGGGCAACCACGTTTGAATTGGTGAAAGTAGATTATCCTACGACGTTTACGGCAGATAGCACAGCGTTTGCAGGAGAAATCAATGCAAGAGAACAAGGGATTAATAGCGACGGGTATTTGGTAGGACCGAATTTTAACGAATATTCGAGTACGGAAAGAATCACGTTGCAAGCGAACACGGTGTTTGAAACGACGGTAAAGATGAACAATGCGTATTCCTTCGGTATCGTATTTGATATTGGGAATAGCGTATGGCTTAGAATACAAGCAAGACCTACGTTCCAAAGAGAGTTTCATCCTGATTATATCACGATAACGAATTATGCGGGGCAAGACGTAACGCAAAACGTACAGTTGAGTCAAGCACCTGCAAACGATGAAGTAACGTTCAAAGTAGTATTTGATTCGGAACACGGCAAGATATATCTTTTCGTAAACGGAGAAAACTATAGTAGTTATATCACGGTACCGTATGCAGGAACGGACGTAGTAAGAGCAAGATTCAATTATCTTTGCGAAAAAGACACGGCGACGCCGGGTTACTATAAAGATTGGAGTATCGTATCGGGCGCAGACGTAGTAGCGGAAGCGTTGAAAGATATTCCTGCGCAACCGACGGAAGGATACGTAAATTCGAGTGACTTAACCGGCACGGACGTGACGGATGGAAACGTAAGTTATAAAGAGTCCGCGAAGATGGACGAAATCGCGTTAAGTGAACGTGTGGCAGGCGATGAAACGATAGTAGCAACGATAACGCTTGAAATTCAAGTGCCTACGGATAATATAGCAGGGTTGAAGATAAAGGACGATAAAGGGAACTTTATCACGATAAGAATTTTCAACGACGAATATAGAATCTTTAAGCCGGATACAACGGTTTCGTTTAGAGGCTCCACATTTGCAAATAAAGGTATAACGGCGGATGGAACGTATACGTTGACGATAACGATAACGAAGGGCAGAGTAATGTACTTCTACGTAGACGGCGTATTGTTCTCAGGGCAACACATGGGCAGCGACGGCGGTGAAACGAACTTAGAGTTTGCAAACGACGCAACCAAACTGGAAATCTCGTATATTTGGACGGATGACAATACCACGTTTAAAAAGTAATTAGATAGTTGATATTCCCCGCCCATTTGTTTGGGTGGGGAATACGAACCTGAGGTGTGCAATGGATTATCAAATCTCGGAATTGAAAAAGAAGTTTGATTTGAGTGACGGAAAAAGATTGTATGAACGTTGCTTAAATATATATAAAGAAAAATTTTTAGATAAGCCGATTGAGACTTTATCGTATAGTAAGTTTAAATTGATTTATAAAACGGGTAATCGGTCTTTATATCAAGAAGAATATATCTTGCGTAGAGAAAGACTTGCGATTTTGCAAATTCTTTCTATTTACGATATTCAATACGTTGAGGAATTGGAAAATACGCTCGCCGCAATTTGCGATGAGTTCACTTGGATTTGGCCGGCGCATTGCTTAAAAGATAAAGAAACGGGCGAGTTTGATTATAGCATTGTTGATCTGTATAGTGCACAAGCGGCATTGTGGTTAAGCGAAACGTTGTTCCTGTTTAATGAATATCTTTCTACCGATATCAAGAATAGAATAAAAAAATCTATCAAAGAAAAAGTTTTGGATAATTTTGAAAATAGAACTTTTTGGTGGGAAACTAAATATGGTACGAACTGGACAAGTGTTTGCGGGGCAGGCGTAGGTATTGCTTATTTGTATGCTTTTCCTGAACGTTTTGCTCTTGTTAAAGATAGAATTTTCGCATTGATGGAAGATTATATGCGTGGGATTCACGATGATGGATTATGTGAAGAAGGCCCTGCGTATTGGGCGTATGGCTTTGGCTTTTTGTGTATTTTTGCAGATGCCTATAAACAAAAATTTAATGAAATTCCCGAGTTTTTAAAATCGGATAAGGTTTTGAAAACACTTCATTATTACCAACATAGTGTTCTGGGCGGGAAATATATTCAAATTGGCGATCAAACGTCGGAGGACGTTAAGGATTACACCGTATTTGAGTTGATTATTAAAAAATTATTCCCAGAACAGTTTTTATTGCCTGAATACGATTTTGTATTAAATTATCCTATTGATTCTAAACCACTTATCACGAGAGTCTTGGATAGTGTGGGGAGATACGATGCGGAAGAAAGAAGAAAGAATTTAAATGCGGAGTTTTCTACCTATTATAAAGATTCTCAAGTATTTTTGTTTAGTAACACCAATTATGCGTTTAGCGTAAAAGGTGGGCATAACCACGAAATGCATAACCATAATGACGTCGGGGCTTTTACTGTTTTACGAAATGGCAAAAAAATCATATCGGATTATGGTTCAGGGGAATACAATTGGGCATATTTTGAAGACCCGCAATCGCGATACAGTGAAAAGACATTTACTTGTGGATCTTGTTCTCATAGCGTTCCTATTATTGACGGAATGTATCAAAAATTTGGTTATGAGTATAAAGCGGAATACATTGAGTCGAATGATAAAAGCATTACTTTTGATATTGCAAAAGCTTACGGATTAAACGATGAAAACATACTGGTACAATATACTTGCAATGAAAATAATTTGGTCGTAAATTATAAATATCAAGGCGAAAGCAGACAGCTAGCGTTTAGATTTTTAAGCGAGTATTTACCTGTGGTAAAAGACGGCAAAGTATATATTGAAGATACTTGTTTGGCTTGCAATAAAGACTGTTTGATTGAAACGAGGAAATGGGATTTTAAAGGATATGGCGGGGAAGAAGTTTCTGCATATACCATTGATTTCGTCTTTGAAAAGTTTGAGTTGTTAGAAGCTCAATTTGTATTAACAATAGAGAAAAAATAAAGAAGTAAAAGAGTTGATAATATGGAAAGAAAATTGCCTGCATATCCGATATTTATTAAGGACCCTAATTTTTCTATTTGGTCGGAAACAGATGCATTAAATACTTCAAACGTAAAAACGTGGTTTGGAGAAGAGAAGAAAATTTATGGCTTTGTAAAAATTCAGGATGTAACGTATTGCTTTATGGGAAACGCCAAAGATTATGAAGAAATTGGTGTAATCCCAGCTCAGCAAGTTTCCGTAACCGTTTCATTGTTTGCGACGGAATACCTTTTCTTGTGCGGTAAACAATACTTAAAATTGCGGTTTGTATCACCGTTACCCTTGAATAATTTGGATTTGCTTTCATTGCCTGTAACTTATATAGAATACGAGTTAGATTGCGATGGGGAAATTTCTATTTTCGTGAATAGAAATATCGCTTATAATAATCACACGCAAGAGCGATTATCGAGAGGGATGTCGCTTGATATGGAAGGCTATCAAGTGGCTTTTGTTGGCTTGAAAAGACAATTACCGTTATCTAATAACGACGACGTTGTTGGAGCAGATTGGGGATACTATTATTTATCCGGTGAGAAAGCATTGCCTCTTGATGAGAATGCACTTAAAACCTATTTAGAGAATGGAAAAGTTGAATATCAATTAGAGAATGAAGAAATATATATTTCGTCTATAAATCAATCAAGACAAGGTATGATTATGCTTGGTTATGACGACCGAGTTTCTATTGATTATTTTGGGGAATATTTAAAAGGCTATTATCTTGAAAATCATACGATATTTGATGCGTTAAATTACGTATTTTTTAACAAGAAAAAGATAACGGATGAGCTTAAAAAATTTGAATATGATTTACTCAAAAGGGCAGAAGTATTTGGTAAAGAATACGTAGCAATTATCAATGCGGCTTATCGCCAAGCAATAGGTGCGCATAAGCTCGTAAGAGATAAAAACGGTAAAATTTTATTTTTATCCAAAGAGTGTGGATCCAACGGTTGTATTGCTACGGTGGACGTTACGTATCCTTCAATGCCGTTATTCTTACTCTATAATGCCGAACTAGTTAAAGGTATGTTGCGACCGATATTTAAGTTTGCAAAAATGCCTGTTTGGGGTTATGACTTTGCTCCGCACGACGTTGGAACGTATCCGCATTGTTCTGGACAAGTTTACGGATTAAACGTGGAGAAGAATCAGTTCCACGGCAATTATGCAAAGGACGGTGGCTTCCAAACGCATTTTCCTTTATATTTATTGCCGAACCACTTTGACGCGTATAACCTTGATAGGCAAATGCCCGTTGAGGAGTGTGCGGATATCTTAATTGCGTTGTATGCTTGTTATCGCAAAGATAAAGATGTGGTGTTCTTTAGGGAAAATTTTGAGTTTTGCAAGAAATGGGTGCGTTATTTGGTCGAATTTGGCTTAAAGCCTGACAACCAGTTATGTACGGACGATTTTGCTGGACATTTAAAGAACAACATCAACTTGGCGATAAAAGCGACGGTTGCAATTGGTTGTTATGCAGAGTTATTAAAAACAGTATCTCAGAACGGTGAAGATTATAGGAAAATAGCTGAAGAATATGCAAAAGAAATTGCTGATTTTTCTATGCAGAAAGGGCATCTTCCGATTAGTTGGGATAGTGATGCGGATACGTTTTCCTTGAAGTACAATCTCGTTTTTGATAAAATATTGAATCTCAATTTATTCGACGAGAAGGTATATGAAAACGAAATTTCAGTTTATAAAGAAAAAATCGACAAATATGGAGTACCGCTCGATAACCGAGCCGTATATACAAAAAGCGATTGGCTTATTTGGACTTCATATTTTGCGCCTGAAGAGGATAGGACTGAATATTTAAAGACGGTCTATAACTTCTTGATTGAATCACCTGACAGAGTTCCTTTTTCGGATTGGTATGATACGGATACTGGAAAAATACATTTCTTTAGAGCACGTAGTGTACAAGGCGGTTGTTTTATATTATTGTTAAAGTAATTCTTGATTTATCTTATGGGAATTTACAAGTATAGTTATACAAAATTAAAAGAATTGGCAAGTACTAAAAAGGGGTTGGGGTACGTTGAAAGGTTAAAGCACATCTATGAAAAAGATTATAAAGATGAGCGGATACTAACGTTAAATTATTCTGATTTCAAGTCTTACTATATAGATGGAAACCGAGTGCGATTTCAAAATGGATATTTTGATAAGCGTAAGCATTTAATGGTTTTGCAAATACTTTCGCTTGCAGATGATAAATATATTCCAGAGTTAGAAGAAGTGCTTGCAGCCATCTGTGATGAATTTTCGTGGGTTGTTCCAGCGCATAATTATGTGGAATCGGAAGGTTGTTTTGATTACACAATGATAGATCTATTTGCTGCGGAAACGGCAATGTATCTTGCGGAAACCGTATATATTTTTGCAGATAAACTATCAAGAGATATTCGTCAAAGGATTTATATATCTATAAAAACTAAAATTATAGATAACTACGAAAAACGAAACTTTTGGTGGGAAACGTCAAAGTATAATTGGTCGGCTGTGTGCTCGTGTGGGATAGGGCTTGCGTACTTATATTTATTCCCTGAAAGATTTAACTTTGTTAAATCTAGGTTGTTAAGTTCATTTGAATGTTATTTAAAGGGCTTGGGTAGTGAAGGCTACTGCGAAGAGGGTTACAGTTATTGGGTATACGGCTTTGGCTTTTTTTCAGCTTTTTATGACGTATATTTGCAATTAGTGGAAGACAAATGTGCAATCTTGGAGAAAGATATTATAGGGCGAACGCTTCAATACGGACAAGTGGCGGTATTAGATAAAAACATTTTCTTGCCGTTTGCCGATGGGGGGTCTAAAGGAGAACACGATGAAGCTGCGCTGCTTTGCGTTATAGAGTCTTTATTTGAGTGTAATCTACATATTGCAGAAGAGGAATTATATTTACCAAGTAGCCAAGCTCTGGGCTTTCGTGTTTTATATAAAATAAACGACAATTTTAAAACACTTCCCCAAAGGCAAGAAACGGTTTTCTATAAAGAAAGTCAAGTTTTTATTCATCGAAATAAAAATTACGTTTTTGCGGTTAAAGGTGGACATAATGGGGAGCCACATAATCATAATGATTTAGGTGCATTTACTATTATTAAAAACAACAAACAATTGATTGCGGATTTAGGCGTCGGTGAATATATCAAAGCGTACTTTACTGATATGGATATAAGATGCGGTGAAGAAATATTTGTTTGCGGTTCGTCGTCGCATAGCGTACCTATCGTTGATAATATAAAACAACTATTTGGTGCGAAAAATAGGGCAAAGGTCCTTAAACAAACCGATAAGAGTATTGCACTTGATATTTCTGGTGCGTATGGGAAGGTGGATGATAGTATTATCGTCGAATATAGCGTTAAGGATAATAGCGTATGCGCTTCATATGATTGCAAAAATATACAAGAAGGTATCATTTTTAGATTTGTTAGTTTGATACAGCCTAAAATTGAAAATGGCAAAGTCTGGATAGACAATATGCAAATTGTAAGTAGTTGTTTGGAAATTCCCATAATACAAGGCAGAGAATATTCGAAGTATTTAGGGGAAAAGGGAATTGCGTATACAATTGATTATTGTGTGCGTGATGTAAAAAATATTCAAACGAAGTTTTTATTTGAACTTTAATAAACAAAAATAATTTTTAGGAGTTTATTATGAATAGAATGTACAATATGGATATGGGTTGGAAGTTTTCCCGTATCGAAAAAGAGAAAGGAATTACAAATAGCCACCGTGAAATGTATTTAGGTGTAAAAGCGGGAAGAATGGGCGGTGAAATTTCAAAGAATTTCGACGACTCCGATTGGCAAGAAGTGACGCTCCCCCACGATTATGTAATCGCAACGGAAATTAAGGAAGAAAATGGGTTCAGAGATTGCTTTGAACGTGGTTTTGCGTGGTATCGAAAGAGCTTTGCGCTTGACCATTCTTTCCAGGACAAGCAAATCGGACTTTGTTTTGAAGGGATTGCGCTTCAAGCAGAAATTTATTTGAATGGGTCTTTAATATATCGTACTTTCTCTTCTTATACGGAACATTTTATTGATATAACAGATAGAGTTTATATTGGGGGAAAAGTAAATACGTTGGTCGTTAAGACGAATGCAACGACGGCTTGTTCTGAGATGTGGACGTATGAAGGCGGCGGCATTTATAGACACGTAAAACTCTATGCTAAAAATAAATCTGCACATATCGCGCATAACGGTATTTTCGCGTATGCGGATTTGCTCGAAGAGGAGAAAAAGTTGTGGCAATTTAACGTGCAGACTGAGCTTGAAAACGCTTCTTATGAACGGGCGTGTTGCACGGTAAAAGCTTGTTTGCTTGATAAGAATAGTCAAGTAATGGAGTTGTATTCGGAAGAAATATCGTTGAATTCTTACGAGAATAAGATTGTTAAGCTCAACGGCGAGATTTCAAACCCGACGTTGTGGGACGTGGAAAATCCTTATTTGTATAACGTTGTCGTTACGGTAAGTGTAAATGGTGAAATCGTGGACGAAGAAACGATTAGTATGGGCTTTAGATATTATCATTTTGACAGCCAAAAAGGATTTTATTTGAATGGACGACATTTAAAATTGAAGGGTGTTTGTTGCCATCAAGATCACGGCGGTTGTGGTGTAGCAGTTCCAGATGAAATGCAATATCAAAGAGTGAAACTCTTAAAGGATATGGGTGCAAATATGTATCGAAGTGCTCATAACAATCCTGCAAAGGAAATCCTTGATGCTTGCGACAAATTGGGGCTTCTTGTAATAGATGAAAATAGACGTTTTGAAGCTTCAGTGGAAAACTTAAAACATATCGAAAGCGTGACAAAGAGAGATAGAAATCATCCGTCGGTATTTTTATATTGCTTGTTTAACGAAGAAGCTTTGCAAAATACAGAAGAAGGAAGAAGAATTTTCAAGCGCCTTAAATACGAAGTTAAAAAGCACGATTGGACAAGACTTTTTACTGGTGCTATGCACGGCAATTTTGATGGCGCAGGAAAAGAAATGGAAGTTTGCGGTATCAATTACGGATACGGTTATCTCGATGCATTGCACGAAAAACATCCAGACGTTTGCTTGCTTGGGGCTGAAAATAACAGCCAAATTTCAACAAGAGGTTCTTATAAAACCGACAAGGAAGGCGAACACGTAATTTCTTGTTATGATGATGAGTGTGTGCCTTGGGGAAATACCGTAAAAGGAAACTGGAAATTTATTAGAGAAAGAGAGTATATGTCTGGGTGTTCCGTATGGAATGGATTTGACTTTCACGGCGAACCTATTATGACGTGGCCAACGGTTAATTCGCAATACGGGTTAATGGATATTTGTGGATTCCCGAAAGGAGTTTATCACGTTTGTAAATCGTGTTATTTAGAAGAACCTATGGTAAAACTCCTCCCGCATTGGAATTGGGAAGAGGGAGAAAATATTAGAGTAATTATTTCGTCGAACTGCGAAGAAACGGAACTTTTCGTTAACGGAGAGTCTCTTGGGCGAAAAGCAAGTGATTGTTGTGAACCCAACGAGTGGAACGTTCCGTTTAAGTGCGGTGCTATAGAAGCAAGAGGCTATAACAACGGCGAATTAGTGGCAGTTGATATTGAAAAAACAGCGTATACCCCCAAGAAGGTAAAGGTTGAAGTAAATAAAACTTCTTTTGTAAACGATGGTAACGATACGTTGATTTTGAATTGTGCTGTTGTGGACGAAAATGGGACGGAGCATCCGCTTGCAGTTAATACATTGTATTTTACGGCAGAAGAAGGGTTAGAGTTGATTGGCGTAGGAAACGGTGACCCCAATTCTCACGATAGCGAAGTCGCAAATGAACGGAAACTTTATTTCGGGAAATGTCAAGCTATTTTTAGAGTGAAACGTTTTGCTGAAAAAATTAAAGTTATCGTAAGAGGCGAAAACTTAGAACCTTGCGAACTTTCTTTTGACGTTGAAAATACTGTAGACACTACATCATATATCGAAACGGTAAAAAATAATTACATTACGAATTTTGATGTCACAGCTTCATCCGTGGAGTGGATTGATCCGAAGATGGTTATTGACGTAGATGATATGAACACGTTATTGCCTATTGAGATTGAAGAGGACTCTTTCCAGTCTGATTATCATTCGGGGTGGAAGTTATATCGTACGTTTATTTCCTTGCCCAAAACTCTTGGCTCTAAAGCTAAGAAACGCGATTTTAGTTTGTATTTTGATGACGTTAAAGTAAATAAAATGTTTGTTTTCGTCGATGGAGAAGAAATATATAAAACGGATATTACGCATCGTTATACAACGGGGGCAATTAACTGTGAATTTAGCGGGTTTGAAGACACCGTAGTGGAATTGCGAATACTCGTGCATATCAATCTCGAAGCGGAAGACGGTGCAGGATTTAGAAAATCTATTAGAATTATATAAGGTGATATTATGAAAAAAATATTTGTCGTAGGTAGTATCAATACGGATCTTGTAATTTCCACAGCCCGTATGCCACAAAAAGGGGAAACGATAACGGGTAGCGATTTCTTTTCCGCTCACGGTGGGAAAGGAGCGAATCAAGCGGTTGCAGCGGCAAGATTGGGCGGAGAAGTTCTAATGTGCGGTTGTGTTGGTGACGATTCGTTTGGTGCGCAAGCAATACTTTCGTTG
>JAEIGA010010679.1_pt1 | contig 13930 bp, 6 predicted proteins | sample 9270691 | NCBI WGS metagenome assembly JAEIGA01 (sample SAMN17057246, study PRJNA624740) | gut metagenome | biome: biome; isolation source: fecal sample | host: Bos grunniens | place: China: Xizang | collected 2019 | reverse complement strand
CTGGAATGTCTTCAGAGCAATCTCCTTATATTCCTCGCTGCCTGTCGCCTCAGCAAGCTGGGCGAAAGCCATACACGCAAATGTATGTGAGAAGATATTATAAGGCTGAATGATAGGAGCTCCCTCACGGGTTACCGAGAAATAGAAGTCATAGTTACCGTCGTGCGCGTACTTCTTCAGGAACTCTGCTCCCTGGATAGCGCAATCAAGCCACTCCTGCTTTTTCTCCACCTTATTGTAGAGCATAGCAAACATCCAGACCTCACGACCCTGAAGCCAAATGAACTTATCTGTATCGAAGACACTTCCGTCACGGTCCAGACAGCTGAAATATCCGCCATATTCAAGGTCCTGAGATTTCTCAAGCCAGAAAGGAAGGACGTTGTCCAAAAGTTCGCTCTTATATTGAGCGGCAAGTTTATTGAAATCCATTGTAATAATAAGTTTTGGTTTGGAAGTGATGGGAAGTTTCACCCTCCCACCACCTGATATGATTGGATTACTTGATAGCTACGCAGCCGATAGTACCGTAGTTACTGTCAACGTATACCATAAGAAGAGCATCTGCTGTAGGAGCAAGAAGCACGTCACTGTTTGTGCCAAGACCTGTCCAAGAGTTGTTCACACCTGCTGCCCAGTCCCAAGCTGCATCTCCGTCACCCATATGTGTGTAAAGGTGCTCGGCAGCAGCCGGGTTGTTTATGTTAAGAAGGATAGCGTCAGCAGAATCATAGTTGAAGTGGCAACCTGCTACGATAGCAGCATACTTATTTCCATTCCACTCAGCTGTCGAAATACAGTTGTAGTTCTCCATCCAAGATGAACCTGTAACATATGAAGTAGCCCATTCAGCATCGCCAGCCTTATACTTAAGATTGTAGTCTCCACCATAACCGATAAGGAAAAGTCCATCAGCTACTGAAGTACCGACTGGTGCAGCACAAGTAGTTGCTACTGCCCAGCCAGAATATGCTCCGACTACATAATTCCAATCTCTTGATCCCCAATCAGTAGGATACTCTGTCAATTTTCCGTCAACGAACTCCCAGAAGATAACAGCTCCGGCACCGCCGTCAGCGACTGTCGCTGTAATGACTGCATCATCCTTTACATTACCCTTGACACGGAAATTACCTGTTTCTACACAATAGTAGTTGTTTGTATCGAATGAAAGCAATGCCTCAGGTGCTGGATTAGTTGGATCCGGAACAAGATAGAGAGTTGTTGTAGCTCCGAATGCAGCGTCTGCAGCAATCATAAAGTTTCCTGCGTCATCAACAAGAAGACTATGAGCAACTACACCTTCAGGCATATTGATTGTGTTGAGAACGTCACCTGTAGCAGGGTCGAGGAGATATACCTTTGTAGTATTTGCCAGGAGAATGTTGTCTCCATACTTAGCAAGTCTCACCTTCTGAGCTGCATCATAGCCCTCGATACTCTTGACTTCCTTAGACCATACCTTATTAGCGCGGCCGTTCTGGAATACTGCGAAAGTGATTGTCATTGAAGCATAAGCCTCATCCTTAGGAACAAGCGAAACATTTGCAGATCTCTGAGTCATACCCTCGTTTGCAGCGATGTTCAACACAACTGTTTCCTCTCTTACTTCTGCCCTTGTTGCTTCAGCTACAGTGATCCAGTCACAATCGGTAACCATCTCGAAGTCCATACTAGTAACTACAGGGATAGTAAGAGTCGTACCTGCTGCTTCAACGGTAACATCTTCAGTCTCAGCTGCGAATACGCCTGAAATGAACTTAAGGGTCTTGAAGATTGTTCTTGAAACTCCGTCAGTAACGAATACTGTGATATCGAAGTCAACTCTTTCAGGGACACTGATTGTAAGTACACCTGTAGCTGCATCTGCAGGAGTTACAGTAACAGCTGCAACAGAACTCATTACAGCAACGCGGTTCTGGTCTGTACCACCTGTGATAGTATATTCTACATTGAAAGTATTTGCCTCATAGATGTGTCCGTCTGTTACATTGAATGTAACATCGAGAGCCTTCACGATAGGAATTGCGATTGTAGTACCGTCAGCAAGTGTGAAAGTCACAAGGTCTTCTGTTACAGTTACATTCTTGATTGTACAAGCAACATCCGGTCCGATGAGAGCCCATTCCTTACCGTCAGCAGAGATATACCACTGACCGTTCTCTGTCTTGAGCTTTGGCTGTCCCATACCGGCAGGTATCTTGTTTCCTGCTACGTCGAGAAGCCATTCGCCATCGAGAGTCCAATAGTAGATTCCGTCAACATCCTTAGTCGCACCGATTTCAGGAGCGTTCGCGCCGTCCTTTCCATCCTTTACTGTAACCTTCTTACCGTCAGTAAACTCGATTTCGTAGCCACCTGTGACTTCATTCACAGCACTTACATATACGTTCTTTTCAAGAGCGGAAACAATGCTGGAAACTGAATTGACCTGAGTGGTAAGTTCAGCTAACTTTGCTTCGAGGGAATCAAGTTTTTCCCATACCTTGGAGTCATCATAGCAAGAAATAGCCAAAGCAGCTACCAATGCCATAGACATAGCTTTAAAAAATCTTTTCATTGTAATTAGTTTTAATTGTGGATATAAATGTGTTTTACATTATTGCAATACAAGTGATTGTACCATAGTTGCTGTCAGCACCTATCATCAGGAGGGCATCCTCGGCAGGGATAAGCAGAATGTCACTGTATATTCCGCTTCCACTCCAGTACAGATTAGCCCAGGTCGCAGGATCTCTACCATCAGTAGGCTCGCTGTATGAGTACACATACTCGGCTGATGCAGGATCATTTATGTTAAGAAGAACAAGATCCGGATCATCGTAATCAAAATGACAGCCCATAAGGATGGCGGCATAATCGTTTCCTTTCCAATTAGCTGTTGAGATACAGTTGTAGTTTTCCTGCCAGCTTGATCCTGTAACATAAGAAGTAGCCCAAGAAGTAGTTTCCCCTGCAGGATTCTTGACAACAGATGCCGCATACTTGAGATTATAGTCTCCGCCATAACCGATATAGAAGAGACCGTCTGACAATGATGCACCTGCAGGATAGCAGCACAATGAAGCCACATCCCACGCTGTATAAGGTACATTTGTCCAGCTCCACTCACTGCATACTCCGTCAATGACTTCCCATATAAGAACAGCACCGTCCTCTGGATTTTCACCGTCCTGTCCATCTGAAATGACAGCAGTAATGACAGCGTCATCCTTTATATTACCCTTGACACGGAAGTTTCCGGTCAAAGATCCGTAATAATTACCGGTATTATAAGAAAGAAGTATTTCCGGAGAAGGATTCATTACGTCAGGGATATGATAAAGGGCAATCTCTGTTTCAGGGCCAGCGTCAGCTGCAATCATAAGGTTGCCAGCATCGTCGGTCAAGAAGCTGTGGGCATTCACTCCTGAAGGCATCTGAACTGTATTTTCCACTGCACCGGTAGCAGGATCGATGACATATACCTTGGTCGAGTTTGAAAGAAGGAGTCTGTCCCCGTACAATGCCAATCTCAATTTCTGAGATGGATCGTATCCGTCAATGGCAGTTACTGGCTGAAGCCACATCTTGAATGCGTGGCCGTACTGACGTACTACAACCATAGCAGTCATATCCGAATATGCAGCATCATCTGGAGTGAAGCACAGGACAAGTGATCGCTCAGTCCATTCCGGATTCTCAGCAGCAGTGAATGTAAATGTTTCACCTGAAACAGTATGTGAAAGCCATCTTTCAGCATCATCCATCGGCACATATTCGCCATCGACAGACTTCAGATATGACATTTCGTATTCAACATTGGCTTTTACATTAAGTGTGAATGTCTGATTGTGACAAGTAATGTCTTTCTCCAGTTCTGAGACTTCTAGAGTTGCTCCCGCCGCCTTCTGACTCATCTTGATGATCTTTGAATACTCCACATACTTCGCACTCTTAGGCGAAATCCTGACTTCTACTTCACGAGCCGACATATCATTGTTAGGAGCAGCTGTGAATGTATACTCATCTCCTTCCGCTGTCATTGTAAGCCAGTCACTGTCATCCATATTGACATAGTAGTCAACATTAGAAGCAACGGTCACCTTATGTTCACCACCTTCAGGTGAGAAAGCCTTATCCTCAGCAGGTTCCACATTGAACTCAAGAACCCAGGCATCCTGTCTCACTATTATCTCTTCCTGGAACGGATCTGCTGTGAAAACAATCTTTCCTGTTCTGGCCTCTCCTGTGTTAGGAGCAACAGCAAATGTGTATACTTCATCCACAAGTCCCTTCGACTTCACCTCTGTGATCCAGTCAACATCAGTCCTCACCTTGAGATCAAGGTTATGGCTTACCTTGAAATCAAGATTCTGACCCTGATATGGGATATCATATTCTCTGTCAGCTGTAAGAACCAGTACATCCTTCTGCAGCTGGGTAACTACAAGCTCCTGGGTCAGGTCCATTGCCTTGATGACAATTGTCGCCTCACGATTTTCTGTTCCTTTGTTCTCGATGCAGATGACGTCCATTACATTATCACCAGCTTTTCCCTTGGAAGGGGTGACTACGCACCAAGGCTCAGTACCTTCCGGTTCCTTGACTTTGGCAGTCCAATCTACATTAGTGCTGAACTTGATCTGAAGCTTAGCTTCTTCTGGAGTGAACACAAGTTCATTTTCATCCGTAATGACTGTCAGTTCCGGTGTAACGACCACTTCGGGCGCACACGAAATGGCAGCCATTGCTATCGCAAAGAATAAAGCGATTCGTTTCATAATAAAACTGTATTTTCTTAAATATTGTTTAATTTCTATTGTTCTGAAGGTATGCTGGAAAGATACTGATCAAAAGCAATCTTTATATCATCCCAGTAGTCATACATCTTGATATGGCACAAGTCGAAGAAGAACATTCCTTCTGTCGAGGCATTGATGCAGGCATCCACTATGCTCGGCATCAGATCTCCCTGGCCACCGTCTGCAAATCCTGTCGAGTTTCCGATATCCGGGCCTCCGATAAACGGCACATCATCAGCAAAGATAGTCTGTGCCCTCCTGCAGAATCCCTGCATAGTCCATTCACCGCTTCCATAAATGGAAGAAGTAGAAGCATATGCACCGATAATCATTATATCACAATGGTCTGCATAACCATATTCATTATAATCGGCAGTTGCCCACTTATAGTATGAAGATGTTTCATACTTAGGACTGGCCCAGTTTACGCCTGAATAATAATAGCTTGAATACCAAGCACCTACGTATGCACCAAAACGGATATCCGGATTAACGGAATGAACCCTTTCTGAAGCCTTCTCCATAAAATCGTGGATAACCTTCGCACGGAACTCCATCCACTTCTTCTGCATTTCTGTACCGTTTCCATTTAGTTTATCGGCTCCTGGGGAGAATATATCTCCAGGCCATTTATCCAGCTTCCTGCCGATATAGGACTCGAACTTTGTACGTGAGACCTCGGAAAAGTCACTCATCAATTCATAGTCGTCGTAACGGCAACGGTCCAGAATGATACCCTTGACATCATATGAAGCAAGATCTTCAAGTATTCCTAAAAGATATGTCACTACATCATCATTAGCCGGATTAAGGAACTTTGTTCCGGTACCGAGGTCCATACAACTCTTCAATCCACCGACCATATTGATGACACTCGCCCAATCTCTGCTGATGGTTCCATCATACAGAGGGCCATTGGTACCGAGACCATAAGGACACTCCTTACCTCCTACCATTGTATTGATTGCGGCATATACATCAAGTCCGTTCGCCTTTCCCGCATCAATGAAGGCCTGAAGATAATCAAAGGTCGCAGTCCTTCTGAGCCATACATAGCCACCGTCAGTCCAGGCATCGACCATTTCAAGCTCGGATTCCACGTCCGATTTGAAAAGAAGTCCGGCTGTAGTAGGACGTACTTCGACAATTACTCCAGTAAAGCCTGTTTCCTTGATACGGGCCATATCGGAAGCAATACGATCGGCATCGTTGGCATAATCCTCAAAATTAGCTGCGGCATCGATCCATACCAGACGAGCCTTTCCGACATTCGTATCCGGCTCTGGTTCCGGCTCTGGTTCAGGTTCGGGCTCCGGTTCAGGCTCTGGCTCTGGCTCCGGCTCCGGCTCTGGCTCCGGCTCTGGTTCTGGCTCCGGCTGCTTCTGATCCCATTCAGGATTCCACGGATACTCCTTGGTGTCATCGCAAGACACAAAGGATATCAGAACAAGGGTAAATATTATTCTTATTATATACCTCATAATCTATATCATTTGAACATCAACATACTTGCTACAGCCCTCTGCGAACCGTCAGAAACTTTTATGGTCTCCTTACCATTGACAAGCATACAGCTTGATCCTCCTCCGTCGAGATTGATAGCTTCCACACACTCGAGATCAAGCAGGACATTGGCTACATCAGCAGTGGTCAGTCCATATACACCGGCAGTCATCTCACGTCCTTCACACACAAAGAAAATCATCCTGCCATCAGCAGTGACACCTACAGCAGTACGTGGCTGATTACTGTCAGGGCTGATTCCTGTAGGTCCGTTAAAAAGTTCCTGCACATATGAATCAGTAAATTGACCATCATTTATCAATACAGGACCTCCTCCGATCGCGGTTTCTGCCTCGAAGACGCGTCCACCTTCCGGAGAATCCAGAGAAGGTATTGCAAGAGGTGCCTTATCCCAGGAATTATCCGCAGGAAGCGGATACATAAAATGATTGTTCCAGGTAGCGTAAGTCCAGCAGGCGTCGAAGGTTCCGTCAGCATACTCTACAAATGCCGCTCTTGTCGGATAATACATTGTCTTCCAGTCCTCAGAAGCATAATTGATATTATACGCAAGCAATTCAGAATTCCTTACTGCCAAGCTTGAAGTATATCTTTTACTTCCTGAATAGTAGAAATATCCTCCATTGATGACCACAGTGCAAGATGTTTCTTCGTAAAGATCGGAAGGTGTCAGGAACGGGTCAGCAGTCTCAGCAGATCTATCCGACTTCACACTCCATATATCCCACTGAACAGATGTAAGATCAGCTACAGCTACATATGCAACAGCCTTCTTGCCCTGCAGTGATTCCGGAGATCGGTAAATCATCAGATCAGATGGAAGTGGGCCATATTCAGCTGATACGTCTGTCCAGTCTGCGAACGCATCCGGAACTGGTTCTGGTTCTGGTTCTGGTTCTGGTTCAGGCTCAGGTTCAGGCTCAGGTTCAGGTTCTGGCTCAGGCTCTGGTTCTGGCTCAGGCTCTGGTTCAGGTTCTGGAGTCTGAGTCGTATCTGAAGGTGGAGTCAATGTCGAATCCTCCTGTTCCGGTACGAACTTGTCCCATTCGGAATTCCAAGGATACTCATAGGTGTCTCCGCACGAAGCGAAGACCCCCATAAGTCCCAGACATAATATTATTCTTATAATCTGCATTTCAGTATTTTATTTCTTCACACAGTCAGCAGAATAGCCACCGATCATACCTGCATAATGATCATAATAGTAGATGTAGACCTTGAAGCCATCAGCCGATGGAGCCATAATCACATCTCCTGACGATTGAGTGAGATTGTCAGGTGCATTTGTGGCATTGAAGTAGATAAGCCAGCTGTTATATGTCACTATTGACGATGAGTTCTGATAGTTACCTGTGAAAGAAGCCGGATCCGCAATATCATAAACCCAGAGGCTAGGCTGCTTGTCCCAGGCAGGGAAATGATGACATACAAGCAGAGTAAGATAATTTGCATTATTGAATGACTTGCTCTCAAGGCAGTTAGGATTCAGAAGCCAGGCATTGTCCATATCGTCTGTAAGGATCTGCTGTCCTGCACTGAGATCTGGTCTGATCCACTGCATTCCATTGATAGAATAAGATGCATACATCCATCCGTTTTCACCGGCCTTTGCAGAAGCAGGAACAAGTCCGGAAGCATTGGCAGGATATGATCCCCAAGAAATTCCGGAAGAAGCAAGGTCGTATACCTGAGCATCGACCACCTTTCCACCCTGAACTGTAAACTCTACGAACTGGCTTGCAGAAGTAATACCCTCGACACCTTCGTAAGATACTGTGATACGGGCATCTGAATCAATGTTACCGCAGACCTTGATCTTCGCTCCAAGAGGGAGAGAGACCTGACTGTCATATGAATAGAAGAGGGTAGGTGCTTCCAGAACTGACCTGGTTCTGTAGATTTCAAATGTACCGGCAGCATCAATATGGTTGCAAAGGAGCATATTGCCGGCCTCATCACTTGTCACAGCACCTACGACAAGACCTCCTGTAGCAATCTCACCAAGCTTAGAGCCGTTTCTTCCGTCAATGTAGATAGGAGCAGATCCGTCTCCGTGGCTGACAACAAGGTAACCTCCGACATATGCGAGTGATGAATTCACAGGAGTAATATAAGATGGCACACCAAGACGGCTTACAGGATCTATATTGAACATTTCCTTCACACTCTCGGCGTTGAATCCATATGGTATCTTCTCCGGATCTCTCTTGATGACCTTGAATGCTCCCTCAGTAACTCCGTCGTGAGCAAGAATAGAAACTGTCTGCTCCTTATTCCAATCCTGCGGTGTGTCGAATCGGTACAATTCTGTAGGCTCACCGTTCTCATCAAGAACAGGCTCTGCATCTACGACACTAGCGTGATACCAAGGAGTTACTTCAGCAACGAGACCACTTATATCATCGATAGTAAAGAGATATACGCACTTATTATCGTTATCTACGAAACCTTCGAGAACAACTTCCTCAGTTTCAGGATCCAAAAGATTGAATCCCAGCATATTGGTTGTCTTTGACTTCACTCTCTCACCTGTAATGACGATAGGTTTGCTCTCACCCTTCGCATTGGTGTAGGTGAATGTATGCTCCTGATACAGGTCAAGAAGTGTAAGAGGGGGATCGATGCGGCAATCCTCCGCAAGTTCAGCCCTGACCCTGACTTCTGCCATATAAAGAGTAGTGACATCATCTGATTCCTCTGGATAGAACCAAGGAACCGGAATCACATAACGGTCTGGATTCTCGCCCTCATTGATGACTAATTTACCCAATTCCTTCTCTATAAAGGGACCTGAGGTAAAATAAGCTGTTAGGCTGGTTATACCCTGGCGATCAGCAGTCGACTCCACAAACAGAGGCTTCTGACAAGATGACGCCATTGCAAGTACACCGGCAATCAACAAATAATATATCTTCTTCATTGTATTCTGCTTTTATGATTAGTTCCATTCACGATACTGTTTTACCGCACCGTTATTGTTCAGCTCGCCTGACGGCATAGGGAAACGGTACATTCTCTCAGGAAAGTTTCTGTTCTGGTCATCTACAGATACATATGTATAAGTGAATGTTCCATCAGAATTCTTCTCGATCTTGAGTCCGTGAAGCTGATATCCTGTAAGACCCTCAGGATACTGTTTATGAGCTACTCTCCAACGACGGAGATCCCAATACCAATGTCCCTCATATGCAAGCTCCACCTTTCTCTCCTGACGGATTGCTTCCCACAACTGGTCTCCAGCGAGGTCTTCTTCGTATGGAAGTTCCACACGCTCACGGATTGTTCTCACAGCTGCATTTGCTCCAGCTGCATCCTGAGTACGGTAGCAAGCTTCTGCCTTATTGAGAAGGACCTCAGCATATCGAAGGATCATAAGAGGCTGTACTCCACCGCTGTATGCAATCACATCGTGAGTCTCGTCCACCATCTTGCGCAGATAATATCCTGTAGTAGTACGTCCCTTAGGCTCACGTTCAAGATTCCACTGTGACCAGCCGTCTGCACCGCCTACGAAAGGCTCTATTGTACGGCCCTTCCACTGAGCACCGTTATAAAGCACAGAAGCGTGGAAACGAGGTTCGAGAAGCTGGTAAGGAGGAGTCTTAGTAGTGGTTCCGTGCCACTCGCTCCAGTCTGGGAATCCACCAGTCGCCAACTCATACGATTCTACCATTTCCTGTGTAGGAGTACCATATCCGCCACCGGTCTCACCCTTGAGGCTGAAGTCACCGCCCGGAGTATAATAGAAGTCGAAGCTGTGAGTCACGTCATTTGCTCTGTCGAACTGGTACTGAATGATAGCCTCGTTATTTCCGGCGCTGATTGCCTTTGCGTAGCCGTCGGTATAATCAGCTTCAAGACCATAGCCCAGTTTTTCGACCTCGGCTGCAGCAGTCTTGACTACATCCCAGCGCTCGGCATAAAGCATCGCCCTTGTCATAAACGCCCAAGCCATACCCTTGTTCAGACGGCCTTTGGCAGTTTCTCTTGCAGGAAGATTCTCTGCAGCAAAAAGCAGGTCATTGTAAATGAAATCCCATCCTTCCTTCTCTGTGCTGACAGCTTTATCCTTGGTATACGCCAGAAGATCCTCATCATAGATAATGATCTCCTTGTAGCGCTTCATAAGGTCGAAATAAAGGAATGCACGCATAAACTTGATTTCTGCTTCAAGACGGATTTTGTCTTCTTCTGACATCTGTCCAAATTTCCTGAGGCTATCGATAGCCTTGTTGGTCTTGGTGATACCCTGATACCAGGATCCCCAGTATCCCAGATACGAATCCACATAACTTGCAGACAATGTCTGGTCTACACCGTAGGCGATTTCGCTTGGGATATAGCACAAAGCGTTATAGTTATATGAACCATACTTCAACATATCGGTCAAAGCCTCAGTCTGACCTGCAACACACTGATTCATCAATACATCATAGAGATAGGTATAGATGTAGTTCACGTGGTATTCTGCATTTTCAGTGGTCTCCCAGATTACCTTGTCTGACACGCTGTCGGTCGGAGACATATCAAGATAAGGGGTGCAAGAGAAAGTTCCAAGAGAAATTCCCAATGCAAGTATTGCTTTATATATATTCTTCATAATAGATTCTTCACTTCGTTCAGAATGACATTGTTAGAATGTGATGGTCACACCACCCATAAGCAGACGCTGCTGAGGGTAATAACCGTTGTTGACACCTGGAGACTCAGGGTCGATTCCTTCAGGAAGGGCATCAATTGTGAAGATATTCTGACCCTCGACAAAGAATCTCAAAGCCTCGATATTGATCTTGTTTGTCAATTTGCTTGGAATGGTATATCCGAGCTGAGCTGACTTGAGACGGAGATAAGTTCCGTCACGGAGCCAGAATGTAGAAGCAAGACCGTTGTCACCACCGTGTCCAGGAGTTCCCAGAGTAAGACGTGGGAAGGTTCCTTCAGGATTATAGACACTGTACGCGTTTTCTACAAGGAAGAGAGGAGAGTTCGCATTCTCCTTGAATGTCTGTGTCCAGATGGTATTGTCATCATAGCCATTGTAATATGTACCGGTGAGAGATACATCGAAAAGAGCACCTCCTGTAAACTGGGCATTGAAATCGAGTCCGTTCCAAGCAAAGTCAATATTGAGACCGAAGGTGAGCTCAGGACGGTTGGTTCGTCCGATGAATCCCTTGTCATCTCCGTCGATCTTACCGTCTCCGTTAAGGTCCACATACTTGATATCACCGACATTCGGACGTGTACCATACCAGGCAGAATTGTCAATCTCTTCCTCCGAACGGTAAAGTCCGTCAGCTGTCCAGGCCATCACAGCACCGAGAGGCTTGCCTACAACCTTCTGATTCGAAGGAATATTCGGCTGGTCACCATATATGATCCAGCGGCTGCGTGCGTATGTAACTGTTCCGCTCACTCCATACTGGAAAGGCTTTCCACCTGCCATAAAATGGCTTCTGTGAGAAATCATTACATCTATACCCTTGGTATCGTATGCATTCCGGTTGGTAGCACCCATATAATATCCTCCCATTGAAGGCGGATAATCAGATCCCATATAAGTAAGGAGGTCGAAGTTGTAGCGATAGAATGCGTCTGCCTCCACAGCAAGTTTGCCACCCCACATCTTGTAATCCACTCCGACATTGTAAGAGAGTGACTTTTCCCAGGTGAGATCAGGGTTTGCAAGGCTCGAATCGGCATATCCTGGCGCAACAATATTGCCGCCCTTGTCACCGTAGATGATCTGCTGATAATATTTGCTGTATGTATTAAGGAACATATATGCTCCGATACTGTCATTTCCGAGAAGGGCTACCGATCCTCTGATCTTGAAGTCATCGACATTGGCTGCATTCTGCATCCAAGGCTCCTTGGCAAGATTCCAGGCAACAGAAGCAGATGGGAAGAATCCCCAACGTGTGGTACGCATACCGGCAAACTTGTAAGAACCGTCATAACGTCCTGTTACCTCAGCAAGATATCTCTCATCCCAGTTGTAACGGAGACGGAACACATAGCCGGCTGAACGGGATGCGCTGCTCCATCCGCCGATAGGGCTGCTTGCAGGCTGTCCGTAACCGAGTTCAGGAAGAGCTGCGAACGGAATGAGCTTAGCATATGCAGAATGTGCATTGGACTTGCTGTCACTGATTTCTGCAAGGGCAAGAGCCTCGACGAAATTCTTGCCGAAAGTATTTACATATGTAATACCTGCCTGACCTGTAACAGACTGATAGTATGAGGTACCCTCACCAAGGTTTACTCCATCTCCCTTTCCACGTGGATCGGCCATCTCTGACCATTTTCCCGCAGAATACATCATCAGATCAAACGGAGTATTGAGGTTCTTGTTCATTGAGGTTCCGTAATCAAATGCTCCAGAAGCCTTGATCTGAAGTCCTTTCACCCAAGGGACATCATATGAAAGGGATACATTGGCAGACACGTCCATTCCGCGGGTCTTCTTATATCCCGACTCATAGATCGCAGCAAGCGGGCTCTGAGGGAGACCTGTATTCTTCTTCTGTGACGCTGTCCAGTAACCATTGTACTTTTCAGGAAGGTATGGATGCATCTGGATAGTCTGGTTGGCGATCGAAAGCCATCCAGTCTCAGATCCCATATCAGATCCACCGGTACCGAAACCAGGAGTATGACGATTTGAGAATACTCCGGAAAGTCCCATATTGAACTTGAAGTTCTTAGCAAGCTGAGACTCGATATTGGCACGGACATTATATCTGTCATAGTTGTAATTGTCGATATTACCCTTCTGTCCGAGGTAACCGAATGACGCGAAGTACTTGGATGTCTCGGTACCACCCTGAACAGTGATATTGTGCTTCTGAGTGAAACCTGTACCGAATACCTTGTCAATATAGTTAACATTGTCCCATCCGTCTGTAGGGTCACCATTCAGCATCATCTCCACCTGATCCTTTGTGAAGTACGGAACATAATCAGCCTCACTGGCGATCGCTCCTGAAGAAAGCTGGTCCATCATCTGAGCTACATTATAATAGTATGCAAACTGAGGACCGTCCATAAACTCAGGGAAGTTCGCATTCATCGAAGCTCCGAAAGTAGCATTGTAAGTAATCTTCGGCTTGCCTGTGTTACCTCTCTTGGTAGTAACGATGATGATACCGTTAGATGCCTGAAGGCCGTACACTGCTGCTGACGCACCGTCCTTGAGTACTGAAATGCTCTCGATGTCAAACGGGTCAATATCATTGATGTTGTCCACAGGGAAACCGTCCACTACATATTTCACAGCGCCCTGCGAACCACGGATACGGATAGAAGCCTGGTCGAGGCCCGGTTCTCCGGATTCCTGCACCGAAGACACACCTGTAAGGCGTCCGGCAAGAAGCTGGGATACGTTTGTAGAAGGTGCCTTGAGGAGCTCGTCACCCTTCATCGCTGATACGGCTGAAGTCATCGAAGACTTCTTCTGTGTACCGTAACCTACAACGATGGTTTCCTCAATGAAGTTTGCATCTTCCTTCATTGTTACATCGAGTTTTGAAAGTGTGCCGTCGCACTCGAATGTCTGGTCGCCCAGACCGAGGCTTGTGAAGAGGATCACTGCACCTTTCTTTACGCCGGTAAGTGAATAG
>JAEIGA010010678.1_pt1 | contig 13930 bp, 10 predicted proteins | sample 9270691 | NCBI WGS metagenome assembly JAEIGA01 (sample SAMN17057246, study PRJNA624740) | gut metagenome | biome: biome; isolation source: fecal sample | host: Bos grunniens | place: China: Xizang | collected 2019 | reverse complement strand
TCTGACTGAGGAAGACCTCTCTAAATCGGCACAGGCTAAGAGAGCATTAGTGTCAATGGCTAATGGCTTAAAACGAAAAGCAAGCGGTAAGGATGTAATACTCAATGGGGTTGAGATTCCATTCAATCCCAAGTCATATCCCATAGATGATGTTATTCTATATAGTAGCAAGGTGGAGCCACAGAACAGAATGCTAGGACATCACTATGAATGTTTAATTGAGTTTAGAGGGGTCGAGTTCTATGGAGTAGAACAGATGCATTCCGCACTTAAGTTCAATGAGCGACCATATATCCTCAACGACATTATGACAGCAACTAACGGAGTACAGGCAAAACGAAGAAGCCATAAGTATTCTGACTTGTCGCTGTATGATAGTGATTACAGCATTAAGGATGCCCGTATTACAGCACTTTGTTTCCTGTTCAAGTATCTGTCAGTCAAGGAGTACAGAGATAGGATGCGTGAGTTGAGGGGAAAGGTCTTATATGAGCATAAGGGAGAGTACGAGGGTGGCAATCGTATGAATGCAGATAAGACGATGCTAGTAGGAAACAATTTAGATGGTCGTCTTATGATGGCTGTTCGAGATATGATGCTTAAGTATGAAGATGAGGCATTGTTGTTAGCAGAAGAAAAGAAAGGAGATACACTTAATAGCATTGAGAGGGAACAGGTGCTTAATGAAGTCCTGAGTAATGTAAGGCGTACATTTGAAAATGATAAACAGGTCAAGAAAGATACAGACAATGTCATCAAATACATAAAGGAGCATACTGAGATTATCCCACTAAAGCGATATTGGCCAGGGGACGATGTCAAAGCAATACTTATTGAGTTTGATAATTGTGTGTTCAACACATCTGCTGATAATGAAGTAAGGAAGGCTAAGGGAGCGAAGATAACCAACTGGAAGAAGTTTTATAAGGAGTATATTCCGCAATACGAACTACACGAAGGATGGAACGAAGTTTTCAAATGGGCTGACGAAAATGGGATACTAATTGGAGTCATAGGTAAGGCAAAGAAAGAGCTTGTTGAGCAGACATTTAATCAATATGGATTAAGGTATAATGCCATTGTATATGCTGGTAATGCTAGCAGACAGCACGGGTATGATATAATTGATAATCTTAAGATTAAACCACAACAAGTAATAGGATATATAAGCGGAACTAAGCAAGGTCAAAAGCAGGCTGAGGCAAATGGATTCCGCTTCTATGGAGCGACTTGGGACACAAGCGACCTCAATGTATTGAGTACGGGAACGACTATATCTAAACCGACTGAGATAATAGACATATTAGAGGGAGTCTAATTTTAAGATTGAAAAAATCTGGGAAAATCAATGGAAAGGACAAGGGGTACGGGGATTGAAAAAAGGGTACGCTACAATGCGAATCTCGGATAACACTTGTGAAAACTGAAAAACAGCCCCACCCCATAATGGTCATACCAATCTGTATGTATGGAGACCTCAACAGGGTATGAAGACCTAATAATTACATTAGATTCACAGATGAAAATTAAACCATAGAAGCGAAGTAATATATTGAATATTAACACACTATATCGTATAGAGACAACAAGGTTGTATTGAAAATAACCGAGGTTTAATTTCAGGTCTACTAATCATAGATAATAAAAGAAATCTGCCCCTAAAAATCACCTATATGTATGTCTATTCTGTCCATTATAGGGCCAGACAGTTTGGAGAGATACGATAGACGCTGACCAGGAGTGCATGTGCATCTGTCCCCGTCTCCATAGTACCCGCATGGGCATGGATTGCTTGCGGCTACAAGCATGAAGTCGGCCGGATATTCCACCTTCGCCTTCAGTCTGGATATCGTCACTTTGCGGTCTTCCATCGGCGCTCTGAGTACCTCCAGCACCTTTTTAGGTGCCTCGCAGAATTCGTCGATGAAAAGTACTCCATTGTGTGCAAGGGATATTTCGCCAGGCATGATGTTGTCGGATCCGCCACCTAAGAGTGCAGCCACGGACGCACTGTAATGAGGCGCTCGGAAAGGCCTCTGCCTCATCAGCCTGCCGGTTCTTCCCCCTTTCCCCGCTACGGAATAGATCATGCTGGTCTGAATGGATTCCTCAAGATTCATCGGAGGAAGTATGGATGCCATTGCTTTGGCAAGGGAACTCTTTCCCGAACCAGGAGGACCGATCATGATGACATTGTGTCCGCCTGCGGCAGCGATTTCCAATCCACGTTTTGCCGCCTCCTGTCCCATGATCTCTGAGAAATCCATAACCGATGCATCCCTTTCCACGGAATGGTCCCGCTCGTCGGAGAAGTTTCTTACCAGCAGGTCTTCGCAGACCTCCTCTCCGGAAAGTATGCGCAGCACATCGTCCAGACTCTCCACGCCGAAGACATCTACACCTTCGTACTCCACAGCCTCCTTGGCCGACCCTTTCGGCAATATGCATCCCATCAGTTCCAACTTGCGTGCAAGTTCTACAGTCGGCAGAGCCCCTGGAACATCTCTGATGCTGCCGTCTAGGCCCAATTCACCCATTATCATGAACTTCTCAAGCAGCGGAAGTTCCCTCTGCCCCGATGCCGCTATGATTCCAAGGGCAATAGGCACATCATAGCCGCTGCCTTTCTTATGCATGTCAGCCGGAGCCAGATTGATGACGATTTTCTTGCCTGGTATCCTGAATCCCAGGGACTGGAGGGCTGTGATGGTCCTGAGCAGACTCTCCTTTACTGCAGCATCTGCAAGTCCTACAAGATGAATTCCGAGCCCTGGGGCGATATCTATCTCGACCGTAACAAGTACAGCCTCTATACCTATGCACTTTGCGCTGTGAATGTTGATAAGCATGGCGTTTCCTTTTTTCGCCAAATCTTGTAATACTGGCCGAGAAAGTGTTAAAGAAAAAGAAAAATGTGGCGAAATCCGGACTTTAAAATTTATTTTAAACACCTAAAAAATAATTTTAAAGACATTTCGACCTTAAAAATAAATTTTTAATGTCCGAAAACTCGTAGATTTGCAGGAAGTTAAAGATTGAACTGAATGATAAGAAAGGTATTTGAGGCGGTCGGAAGCTACTTTCTCTTCCTTAAGATGGTTTTCAGGAAACCGGAGAAGTGGAGAATATTCTGGCGCCAGTTTATAAATGAAGCTGACAAACTGATCATCTCGTCGATACTGTTGGTGGGAGTGATCTCTATCTTCATCGGTGGTGTACTTGTCATCCAGACAGCATCCAACCTTGAGAATCCGATCATCGACAAGATGTATATCGGATACATGGTCCGCGAGAGCCTCATCCTTGAGTTCTGCTCGACCATGGTCGCCCTTATCCTTGCGGGAAAGATGGGCTCGAACATATCTTCGGAGATCGGAAGCATGCGTATCACGGAGCAGATTGACGCCATGGACATGATGGGCGTGAACTCTGCGGGATTCCTCGTTCTTCCCAAAGTAGTGGCTTCGACTATCCTCAGTCCGCTCCTGGTGCTTCTAAGCCTTGCACTGGGACTTGTGGGAGGATGGATTGTGGTCGAATTCACCCAGATAATCCCGACTGCATCCTATATCACGGGCATCAAGGCCTTCTATAACGGCTTCTATATCTTCTACAGCTGCTTCAAGATGTCTCTCTTCTGTTTCATGATATCTTCCATAGCGGCTTTCAACGGGTATTATGCCAAGGGTGGTTCGCTTGGAGTCGGCCGTTCAAGTACACAGGCAATCGTGACAGTCAGCATCCTGATCCTTCTGATGGACCTTGTAGTAACCCAGCTCATGCTGTATTAATCCTGAGAAAACATGATCAAAGTAGAACATCTATACAAAGGATTTGACGGTGTCCAGGTGCTCAAGGACATCAGTGTGGAGTATAAGCCGGGCATGTGCAACATGATCATTGGCGCGAGCGGATCGGGCAAGACCGTCCTGCTGAAGAACCTGATAGGTCTGGTGGAGCCGGACCAGGGCCGCATCATATATGGTGACATGGAGCTCACGTCCATGACATATGAGGAAAAGAGAAACATAAGGAAGAAGATCGGCATTCTGTTCCAGGGAAGCGCACTTTTCGATTTTGCTACAGTCCTGGAGAATGTGATGTTCCCAATGGAATTCTTCACGGATTGGTCAGCTGCACAGAGAAAGGAAAGAGCTCAATACTGTCTGGAAAAGGTAAATGTCATCGGTTCCGACAACAAGTACCCGAATGAACTCAGCGGTGGCATGCAGAAGCGCGTCGGCATTGCACGTGCGATTGCGCTCAATCCTGAATACCTCTTCTGTGATGAGCCGAACTCAGGCCTGGACCCGTATACATCGATCCTCATAGACAGACTCATCAGCGATCTGACCAAGGAGTTCAACATGACCACAGTGGTCAATACACACGACATGAACTCCATCCTGGAGATAGGTGACAAGATAGGTTTCATCTCAAAGGGAGAACTGCTGTGGCAGGGAGACCGTCATACAATCCTGCAGACCGATTGCCAGGAACTGCGAGACTTCGTGTGTGCCAATACTTTGGCCCGTAATATTATCGAGGGGAGAAAATAATACCCCTTTAATAGTATATAGAAATAAAAGTGTGCCTAAAGGTCATGTTGTACGGACCTTTAGGCACACATAGTTTTTGTATCTAATTGAAATAGAGAGGCTTGGTGAAAATGGTGGTGCCCAAAGGCCAAAGTTTACGGACCTTTAGGCACGTTTTCCTATAGATAGGCTCTGAGACCGACCTCGAAGCCGAGCATGAGCGGCTGTGCTGTCCTGATGCTGATCGGCTGGTTGCAGTCGAAGTAGTATCTCAGACTTGGGTCGATGTAGATGCCCAGATTTCTGCCTACCTTGAATCCGACTCCGATTCCGGCATTAGCCGAAATCTGCACTCCCTGCACTTTCTCTTTATGTACAATGGCTGTGCCGAGGATGTCGTATCTGTCAGTGATGCACTTTTCAATGGTTCCTCCTGCATAGGCATACAGGTTTACATTGCGACTGTTGACGATGTCATAGAATGCATTGACAGGGATGCCGATGTAGTGCTGTGTGTTTCTGATATCGGATGATGTGCTGCTTTCTACAATTCCAAAGTCGTTGACCTTGGTGTATGTTCCGAAGAACTTGCGTGACAGCATGGAGTAGTTCACTCCGGTTCCGATAGACCATTTATGGGAGAGTTCCACTCTGACTCCGGCTCCGAACGAAAGCGGGATGTCGTATGTCGAGTTGGTGCTTGTCTGCTTCACTCCGGTCTTGGTCGGGCCTGATGGGAGCTCGGGGCTCTTGAAGATGTTCTTGGTGTTCTCGTTCTGAGCGGCATTTGTGCCGGTGAGACCGGAAAGAACCAATGACACATTAGGAATCCTGACAGGGGGTACCGGATCGATGATCTGGCCTTCGAGTGCTGAAAGGTCAGTGTAATAGTGCCACTCTTCCTTCACCGGGGCTTTCTCCGAAATTGTCTTGGCCGTCGGCTCTTCAGTTTCTTCTGCATCGTCAGAAGGGTTGTCTTTGACATCCGAATAGATTTCCTCAGGAGATACAATCTCCGAAGGAACAGTCTCGGATCTCATGGCAGGTTTCACTGAGTTTACTGCAGGAGTGGCCTGTGCCATGTATACAGTCTGTGGAGCAATCGCTTCTTCTGCACATGCCGGAGCTGCAGGTTCCGGCTCGACGACAGCGATCATTTCATCGTCAGCAGGAACAATGTCCATTCCGGCGTCGCCGGGCTGCACCAGCAGCACAGCCGCAACAGCGGCCGCAGCTGCAGTCACGCCTATGCCGACGCGTCTGAACCACAGTGCGACAACCTTTGCACGGGCCGCTTTGTCAAGACCTGCAGAAACACCTTCCCAGACGCTCGCAGGAACTGCTTCCTCTGCGCCCTCGAAGACAGATCTCATCATGAGGTCCTGGTCAATATTTGTATTCTCGTCAAACATTTTCAATCTCTTTGATTTTCTTCTGCAGCCATATCCTTGCCCTGCTGAGCTGTGTCCTCGATGTCGTCTCGCTGATTCCAAGTGTCTCTGCGATCTCCTTGTGGGAATAACCTTCGATCGAGTACATGTTGAACACCGTCCTGAATCCCGGAGGAAGCGATGTCACCAGCTGCATCAGCTCCTTGTATCCGATGTGCTGCGTCTGCGATACCGTCTCCGCCTTCATGCCTCTGGCCGTGTCCAGCTCATCGCTCATCTTCAGCGCGTCTTTCTTCCTCAATGCCATCAGGGCTGTAGTTACGAATATCCTTCGAGCCCATCCCTCAAAGGAACCATCTCCTTTGTATGTGTCCAGTTTGGTGAACAATGTTATGAATCCATCCTGAAGCACATCCGCCGCCTGGTCCCTGTCTCCGATATATCGTATGCATACGGGGAACATGCGTGGCGCCAGACGGTCATACAAGGCCTTCTGGGACTTACGATCGCCTTCAATGCACGATCTTATCAGCTCTGATTCAAATAGCTCCGCCACTGTTCAATGTTCTAGGCCCGGAAGGTTACCTTTTGCTGCGTCAGCTAAGATGCAAATCGGGCCATATTAGTTGCACCTATGCCACATTTTTACCAAAGATGGCTTATTTTTCCCAAATTAGTGTGTTAATTTTTATATTTTTGTAATTCATATTTTCATATAAGGGATAAAAATGAGAAACCTTTCAAGAGCAATCGCTCTCATATATATTACGTTGCTCTGCCATACGGCCTGGGCTCAGGATACCCACAGATACGAAAGCCTCGTGGTTACCGGTGCGGATCTGTATAGCAAGGGCGAATATGCCGCTGCCAAGGAGGTCTTCAGGAACGTGATGCAGAATGACCCGTCCAATGATGCCGCCCTGTACTATATGGCCTTGATAGCGGTCGCGGAAAACGATGCTGAGCTTGCTGAAACCTACATGGTAACGGCGGCAGGTCTGGATCCGGACAATTTCTGGTATAGATATCGTCTGGCCAAGCTTTATTCGGTGACTGGCCGTCAGGAACTGGCCGTGGATATGTACGAGAAACTCCTTAAGGACTTTCCTAAGGAGCATGACGTGTACTTCGAGCTCGTGGAGATGTATGCGTCCCAGCAGGAATATGACAAGGCATTGCAGACTCTAGATGAAATCGAGGAAGTAGTCGGCGTGACCGAGTCCTTGGCAATGTATAGGTTCAACATCCTCAGGGTCATGGAAAGATACGAGGATGCGTACGAGTCTCTCAGGAAGTACAACAGCAGATACTCGTCTCCATATGTGCTCGTGACATTGGCGGACTATGAGATGTCGATGTATAATGACTCCACGGCGTTGGCTTATTACGATGAGGCTCTCAGCCTTATGTCCGACTATGGTCCGGCTCTTCTTGGAAAGGCTGAGACATATAGGATCACAAGAAGATACGAGGAATACTTTTACGTATTGGACGAATACATGTCCAGTCCGGCGACTCCGATGGAGCCGAAGGCGGATTATCTGAGGGCGATCATTCAGAGAGCTGACCCTAAATTCGTCCGTTCGTTCCTCGCAAATCTGGATGAGACTGTCATGAAGGCAGTGGATACTCATCCGAAAGACAGCGTGGCGTTGCAGATCGCCGGTGTATATTTCTGTTCGACAGGCAGAATGGACCAGGCGGGACTGTTCTTTGAGGAGAATGTGAAGATACACCCTGAAAGTTTCTCAGCCAATGCGGACTATGTCGAATTCCTTATGTATACTGACCGTTGGGAGGCGTTGTCCAAGGCGGGCCGCCAGGCCTATAAGCGTTTCCCTGGTGAGACTGCTTTCCTTGAGATGGCCAGTACAGGTGATTATCAGCGTGGAGATTACGTTAAGGTGCTCGAGGTCTGTGATGAGATCCTGAGAGTGGCTCCTGCGGATAGTTCAAAGACTCTTCGCTCATTGTCTACAAAGGGTGATGTGTATCATCAGCTTGGAGAAAGCAAGAAGGCCTACAAGACATATGAAAAGGCTCTCAAGATAAATCCGAATTATGTATATGTGCTCAACAACTATGCATATTATCTCAGTGAGGAAGGCAAGAAGCTGAAGAAGGCATGCGCCATGAGCTACAAAACAGTCGTTGCAGAGCCTGACAATGCCACATATCTGGATACATATGCATGGATACTCCATCTGATGGGCAATGACGAATCAGCCAAGCTGTTCTTCAAGAAGGCGATGCTGTACGGAGGAAAGGAAAGCACGGTGATCCTTGATCATTATGCGGAGGTGCTGTATGCCCTCAAGGAATATGACATGGCGTTCATATATTGGAACATGGCCCTGCAGAAGGATGACGGAAGGGTTCCGAACCTTGCAGAGAAGGTCAATGAGAGGAAGAAGGAGGCAGGAAGATGATGAAAAGAATATACATATTGGCCGTGGCGTTGGTGCTTGCATTGGTTCCGGCTGCGGCTCAGGATGTGAGCAAGCAGGAGAGCCGAAAGGCAAAGCTGCAGCGCGAGATCGAACTTCTGGATCAGCAGTTGGCGCAGAATGCATCCAAGAGTTCCGCAATGCTGTCGAATCTGGAACTGCTCAAGAAGAACATAGAGAACAGAAAGGCCCTTGTCAAGGAAAGCGACAAGGAAATCCGCCGATATAGTGACAGTGTCTATCTTAAACAGCTGGCCATCAATCGTCTCAAGGCCAGGGTGGATACCTTGACATCGCACTATTCGCGTCTTGTCAAGAGCGCCTATAAGAACAGGGACACGAGAGTTTGGTACATGTACATTCTTGCCAGCGATAACCTCGGACAGGCATATCGTCGCTTCGGATATTTCCGTAACCTGTCTGCCAGGATGAAGGAGGAGGCTGTGACCATCAAGGCATTGCAGGAGGAACTCGAAGTAGAGAAGGCAAGACTGTCCCAGTTGAAGAAGAATGCAGAGAAGGTAAAGGCGGAGCGTGTGAAGGAGCTTGAGAAGCTCCGTAAGGATGAGACTGCTTCGGCCAACACAATAGCCAAGCTGAAGAAAGACAGGAAGAAATACGAAAAGGAACTCAAGGCCAAAAAGAAGGAGGTTGAGGCCCTGAACAAGGAGATCGCAAGAATAATTGCCGAGGCTACCAAGCCGAAGCCGGCAACCGGTTCTCAGTCCCAGTCACAGAAGGACGATCCTGCGGCCATCGCGCTCTCGGCAGAGTTCTCTGCCAATAAGGGTAAGCTACCGTGGCCGGTGAACGGATCCGTGGTTGCCAAGTTCGGAAAGCAGTATCATCCTGTGTTCAAGAACCTGGAGCTTCCGGCAAATAACGGATTGGACATCACGGCTCCGAAGGGTTCTCAGATCAAGGCTGTGTTCAACGGCACGGTGAAGCAGGTGTTCGTGATGCCTGGATACAACCAGTGTGTCCTCGTCCAGCATGGAAAGAACTACTTCACATTCTATTGTAAGCTGGGTGCCGTGTCCGTGAAGGCTGGTGACAAGGTGACCACAGGACAGGTCCTCGGAACCATGGAGACCCAATCCGGCAACAATCAGATCCACTTCGAACTTTGGAAAGACAGCAAGCCTCAGAACCCAGAGAACTGGCTCAGATAATCAGAAGACAATATGGCAAAAAAGACAGTATTCCTCACAGGCGGCACCGGCAACATGGGCTGGGCCGGCTTCCAGGAACTATATAAGAAAGGAAAGTTCAACATCAGGCTGCTTGCGCGCGACAGCAAGAAGAACCGCAAGCTTCTGGCTCCTTATATCTCGGATCCGTCAGTGACGATTGTATGGGGTGACCTCACAAGGTACGAAGATGTGCTTGCTGGAGTGTCAGGTTCCGACTATGTGCTTCATGTGGGAGGTATGGTGTCTCCGGCAGCGGACTACTATCCGGAGAAGACTCTGAAGGTCAACGTACAGTCAGCGGAAAATGTGGTCAAGGCCATCCTTGCCCAGCCGAATGCATCAGAAATCAAAGCTGTATATATAGGCTCAGTTGCCCAATACGGTGACAGGAACCCTCCATATCACTGGGGTGACGCATCTGAGCCGCAGACTCCTGCAAAGTTTGACATGTACGCTCTGTCCAAGATCCGTTCTGAGGAGATCTTTGCCTCTGCGGGCCTGAAGAAGTGGGTGTCGTTGAGGCAGACAGGCATTCTGTATCCGGGTATCCTCAGCGTCGTGAACCCAACAGCATTCCATGTCCCTATGGGAGGAGTGCTTGAATGGGCAACCATCGAGGATTCGGGCCGTCTGCTCGCACAGGTCTGCGAGGATTGGGTGCCTGAGGAATTCTGGAACAAGGCATACAACATCAGCAGCGGCGAGCAGTATCGCATGACCAATTACGAGTTCATGACACGCATGCTCGGCGCCCTCGGTCTTCCTTCTCCCGAGAAGGTCTTCGAACCGCAGTGGTTTGCCCTGAAGAACTTCCACGGCATGTGGTACACAGATGCCGACAAGCTCGACGAGATCCTGCACTTCAGGTCATACACGCCGGTTGACGAGTACTTCGCAACCATGAAGTCGAAGCTTCCGTGGTTCTACTCGCTGGCATTCCTTGCACCTGCGTTCGCGGTCAAGATGTTCATGAAGCCGTTTGCATATGAAAAAGGTATGGGAACGCAGTGGTGGGTGGAAAATGATCCGGACAAGTTCGAGGCGTACTATGGCTCACGCGAAGCCTATGATGCAATCCGTAGCTGGGACGACATCCGCCCCGCTCCGCTTTCTAAAAAGTGCCCGCCTTCGGAAACCCCTGGCGCCTAACTCTCTGTGCGACAGTATTTTGCGGAAACTCCGTGCCGTCAAAGGGGAGCACGTAGTTTAAGGAAGTGATTGATAGTTAATGGTTTATGCGTCAGGTGAAGATAAGGATATTGGACATATTGGAAGAGACGATGGCTGATGGGCCAGGATTCCGCACGTCGATCTATTGTGCGGGATGCGCCCACCATTGTCCGGGCTGTCACAATCCGCAGTCATGGGATTTCATGGGCGGCAGGGAAGTGACCGTTGAGGAGTTGCTGGAGATTGTCAAGGCCGACGAGTTCGCCAATGTGACATTTTCTGGAGGTGACCCTTTATATCAGGTTGAGGCGTTCACCGAACTGGCCCGCCGCATCAAGGAGGAGACAGGAAAGAACATCTGGTGCTACACCGGATTCACATATGAGGAGATTCTTGCAGACGAACGCATGAAGCAGATCCTCCCGTACATAGACACACTTGTGGACGGCCCGTTCGTAGCCGAACTCCGCGACCCCGAACTCCACTTCCGCGGCAGCTCCAACCAGAGGATAATCCATCTTACCGAACAAAAAGACGATGCCATTCCTGGCACCGTCTCCATAATTCCTTTTAAATGATCTTGGAATGATTCCTTTTATTTCATGAATGGATCACCGGAGGGATCTCTGCTTACTATCCAGCGGAATGCATTGGTGAACAGGAGGTTTTGCTCTGCATCAAGATACTCCACATCTCCGTGTCCCATATTCAGGTATATCATTCTGTAGTTTTTGTTTGTCCAAACAACAGGGAAGTCGCCGAAGCTGATGACATCCTTTATGCCAATAGGATAGTTCTTAGGTGAAAGAGAAAGAAGTATGTCTACATTCTCTTTGAGTCTTGGACTTTCCTGCCACATGTACCATTCGCTGGCTGGGGCCACAAACGATTCTGGAAGATTCTTTGTCACCGGGTGATCCTTGATCTCTACATCAAGAAGCGCCGGCTGAGGAGGCCAGTTGTTGCATAGGAACTTGCCACATCCGAGGAATTCATTGAACCAAGGCCACTGTGTTCTTACGTCATTGTATGCGGCGGCGTGGAAACCAACCCATCCACCTCCGTTCTCCATGTATTTCTCGAAGGCCGCTCTCGCTTCCGGTGTGTAGGGAGCTGTGTTGGCCATCACGACTACACTATATTCTTTCAGTTTGTCATAGTCATATCCAGTAAAGTCTGTTGCAATATCAAGGTAGTATCCGTCTCCATAGTTCAGTCTTTCAAAGAAATCCACAGTCTGCTCTCCGAACTGTACGTGAGCTTCTTCCGCTGTCTTCGAGTAGAATACGATAGCCTTGAATCGAGGCTCTTTTGCATAATTGCCCGGGTAATCATCGCTTTCAGAGATGACTACCCGGGTTTTAGGATTTGATATGCACGATACTGCTATTGCGATTATCGATAGAATATAAAAGGTTTTTTTCATAAAAAGACTATTCGTGTACGACGCGGTCGCGGAGCTCGGCGAGCTTGCCACTGTTCCAACGGCTTGTGGTACCTACGAGGTAACCTGTGATTCGCTGGAGCTGGTCGATGTGCTCTCCACCGCAGTGTGGGCACTTTGTGAGTCCCTTTTCTGCGTTTTCATATCCGCAGTCCATGCAGCGGTTGCGGTTGTGGTTCACTGAGCAATATCCGATGTCATACTTGTCCATGAGGTCCACGATAGCCATGATAGCCTCTGGGTTGTGTGTCGCATCTCCGTCGATCTCGACATAGAAGATGTGTCCACCACCTGTGAGTGCGTGGTATGGAGCCTCGATCTGAGCCTTGTGCTTCGGAGTACATTTGAAGTATACGGGCACATGGTTGGAGTTTGTGTAGTAGTCCTTGTCTGTGATGCCCGGGATCACGCCGAACTTCTTCTTGTCGCCGCGGGTGAAGCGGCCTGCAAGGCCCTCAGCCGGAGTGGCGAGCACGCTGAAGTTGTGCTTGTAAGTCTCGCAGAACTCGTTGACCTTGCTTCTCATGAAGGTTACGATGCGGAGTCCGAGCTCCTGTGCCTCTGCAGACTCTCCGTGGTGCTTGCCGATCAGGGCGATGAGTGTCTCGGCAAGTCCGATGAATCCGATACCGAGTGTTCCGTGGTTGATGACGGCCTCGATGGTGTCGTTGTCGGCAAGCTTCTCGCTGTCGAGCCAGAGCGCACCCATCAGAAGAGGGAACTGCTTCTTGAGAGCTGTCTTCTGGAAGTTGAATCTCTCGTTGAGCTGCTTTGCTGAGATCTCGAGAGCCCAGTCAAGCTTCTTGAAGAACTCGTGGATCCTGTCCTCCTGGTTCTCGATCTGCATGCACTCGAGTGCAAGCTTCACGATGTTGATTGTAGTGAATGAGAGGTTACCGCGGCCGATCGATGTCTTAGGTCCGAATCTGTTCTCGAACACACGTGTGCGGCAACCCATTGTCGCAACCTCCCACTGATATCTCTTAGGATCATCAGCTCTCCAAAGCTCATGCTGGTTGTATGGGGCGTCGAGGTTAACGAAGTTAGGGAAGAAGCGGCGTGCAGAAACCTTGCATGCGAACTTATAAAGGTCGTAGTTGCGGTCCTCAGGAAGGTAGCTTACGCCTCTCTTCTTCTTCCAGATCTGGATAGGGAAGATCGCTGTCGAACCGTTTCCTACACCCTCGTATGTGGTGTTGAGGAGCTCACGGATCACGCAACGGCCCTCGGCTGAGGTGTCAGTACCATAGTTGATGGAACTGAACACAACCTGGTTGCCACCACGTGAGTGGATAGAGTTCATATTATGTACGAATGCCTCCATTGACTGGTGCACGCGGCTGACTGTCATGTTGATTGCATGCTGGATCACACGGTCGTCACCCTTGATGCCTACGAGGTCACGCTTGAGGTAGTCGTCGATCTTGGTGTCATAAAGGCGCGCGTAGTTCTCGCCGTTGATCTCTCCGATCTTGTCAAGCTCCTCCTGGAAAGTCCTTCTTACGAACGGTGCCATGTAGAAGTCGAAAGCAGGGATGGCCTGACCTCCGTGCATCTCGTTCTGCACGGTCTCCATAGAGATACAGCCGAGGATGCTGGCTGTCTCGATTCTTTTTGCAGGGCGAGACTCGCCGTGGCCGGCGAAGAAGCCGTCCTCGAGGATCTTGTCGAGAGGGTGCTGGATACATGTAAGACTCTTGGTAGGATAGTAGTCCTTGTCATGTACATGGATGTAGTTGCCTTTCAC
>JAEIGA010010677.1_pt1 | contig 13930 bp, 13 predicted proteins | sample 9270691 | NCBI WGS metagenome assembly JAEIGA01 (sample SAMN17057246, study PRJNA624740) | gut metagenome | biome: biome; isolation source: fecal sample | host: Bos grunniens | place: China: Xizang | collected 2019 | reverse complement strand
TGATATGAATCAGTCGTTCGTTGAGTTTGCTATTCGAGACTATGACAAGCCTATGGGTGTTGCAACTTATAGGGCAACAAAAGATATGCCTGAGCGATTGCGCAATGCGCTACCCGATATTGAAGAATTAAAGAAACTGCTATAATTGAAATGCAGGCGAAAGAAAATTACCATCATTCTCTTTTCGTCTGCATTTCTTTTTGTACCTTTGTAGCATCAAGAGTTATCACATTGGAGCATAACAATGAAGAACTCAGAAATACGAACGATTGCTATCTCGTTACCCAATTTTCAAGCAGTCCGACCAACCGTTTAATTCTAAGATAATTGCAAATTCTGCGATTTTTTGTAAAAAAATTAAGAACACAATGATGTGGGGGGAATCTCAACAGAAAAATGAAACAATTGATTGAAAAGTTATCGTCAAAACAGCTACTTGAATCTGATGAATTCAACCAACTAATCACAACATGCCTCAAATGCGATAACACTTTTAATCATCTACGAAATAAAGCCACCCTAATTGTCCAAGAGCAGTTTGGGTTTGGCATTTATACCCGAGGGCTTATTGAGATTAGCAGTTATTGCCGTAACAACTGCTATTATTGCGGATTGCGTCGCGACAATCGCAATGCTACTCGCTATCGTCTCAATGACGATGAAATTTTATCGTGTTGCATTGACGGCTATCAAGCAGGGTTACGCACCTTCGTGCTACAAGGGGGCGAAGATGCTGCGTTTACCGATAATCGACTCGTTGACCTCATCACACAAATCCATCGCCATTGCCCCGACGTGGCAATAACCCTCTCGCTTGGCGAACGCTCAGCCGAGTCTTATCAACTGCTCTACAATGCCGGAGCATCGCGTTATCTACTTCGACACGAAGCTGCCAATGTCTCTCTTTACTCACAAATACACCCCTCCAAAATGTCGCACGACAATCGCATCAGTTGCATTAAATCATTGTTGGCTACCGGCTATCAAACAGGGATGGGAATGATGATAGGCGTGCCGGGGCAAACAATCGCACACCTCATCGACGACCTCTTATTAATGGAACAACTGCAACCACACATGATAGGGATAGGCACATTCATACCCCACCCCGACACACCATTTGGCACACATTCTGCAGGCGACTTGCGACTCTCGCTCATCATCATCGCCATTGCCCGACTAATGCACCCCTATGCACTAATCCCTGCCACCACAGCATTAGCCACACTCACGCCCGACGGATACCTGCAAGGCATTCTCTCAGGTGCCAACGTGGTGATGCCCAACATCACCCCCAACGTCGCACGCCCCCACTATGAAATTTACCCCGGCAAAGAGCACTCACAATCCACCATCACATCAACCCTCTCCAACCTCTCACAACAACTCGCCACAATAGGCTACCACATCAACTCCAGTCGAGGAGATTACAAAAAAAGGAATTAGAGTTTAACTAATTCCTTAATTGATTTCATTAGCTGTAGTTTCCAACAAAGAAACTATAATTAAAGCTTTCTACCTACTCTACAACTTATTAATATTGCATTGGCATTTTGTGAGTTCGGCGACGCATTTGTCAATGTCGTTGGGGTGAATAACTACGTTGGCTTTGTCGCCGTCGGCAAAGGCATACATGTATTCGATGAAGATGTCGTTTTGTGCCAAATGGTCGAGGATTTCAGAGAGAGACCCTGCTACATTCGGACAACTAATGCACACCACGTCGGTCAACATAACAGCAAAGTTCTCTTCACGCAACACTTCAACAGCTCTATCAACATCTGATACAATTAAACGGAGAATGCCAAAGTCGGTAGTTTCAGCCATACTAAATGCATGCATGTTGATGCCATACTTAGCTAATATCTTTGTAAGGTCATTGATACGACCTGTCTTATTTTCAAGGAAAATTGATAGTTGTTTGATTGTCATAATATCTTGTGTTTTAATGGTTAGAGTTTACGTTTGTCGATCACGTGTTTGCTCTTGCCTTGGCTACGCTCGATGCTGTTTGGCTCCATTAGGCGCACATCGGCACTAATTGAAAGCACACTTTTGAGTTTGTCGGCAAGACGTTTCTTCATTGCCAACATGCTACCCACATCGCCACTGAAGAAGTCGCGACGCACTTCTACTTGAACCTGTAAAGTGTCGAGATTGTTCACGCGATCGACAACAAGCATATATTGTGGTTCAAATTCGGGCATTTCGAGAATAACGCTTTCCACTTGTGATGGGAACACGTTGATACCACGAATGATGAGCATATCGTCGCTACGACCCATGATGCGGCCCATACGCACTGCTGTGCGACCACAAGCACATGTTCCTTCCATTAGCGTACAAAGGTCTTTTGTGCGATAACGAAGCACCGGCAGACCCTCTTTAGTGAGTGTGGTAAACACCAATTCCCCTTGTGTACCATAAGGGAGTTGCTCCAATGTTTCGGGGTCGATGATTTCGGGGAAGAAATGGTCTTCGCAAATGTGCGAGCCGTTTTGTTCTTGACATTCATACGAAACACCTGGACCCATAATTTCACTCAAACCATAAATATTATATCCCTTCAATCCAAGGCGTTCTTGAATTTCGGTACGCATATTTTCGGTCCAAGGCTCAGCACCAAATGCACCAATGCGAAGGTTGATATCATCTTTAGTCAATCCCATTTTGTCGAGCGTTTCGGCAAGATAGAGGGCGTAAGATGGAGTACATGCAATACCCGAGATTTTCAAGTCGCGAATGAGGCGAATATGTTTTTCAGTGTTGCCTGTTGATGTAGGCACAACTGTTGCTCCGAGGTTTTCCACGCCATAGTGAGCTCCAAGCCCACCGGTAAACAAACCGTATCCATAGCTCACCGAGAATGTGTCATCGCGAGTTACGCCATAGGCCGTCAAACAGCGAGCCATTACCTCTGACCACACTGCCAAGTCCTTGCGAGTATATCCTACGATTGTTGGGTTGCCGGTTGTACCCGACGAAGCATGCACACGCACAATCTCAGAAGGGGGTGCAGCTTGCAAGCCATAGGGGTAGTTATCGCGAAGGTCTTGCTTTGTTGTGAAAGGCAATTTTACTATATCGTCGATGGTTTTGATATCCTCAGGAGAGAGGTCCATCTCTTGCATTTTATGGCGATAGAATGGTACGTTGTGATACACATACGTTACTAATTTTTGGAATCGGCGACTTTGCAATGCGTGCATTTCGTCGCGACTCATACACTCTTTATTCGGATTCCAAATCATGGTTTCTTGGTATTTATAATAAGTTCAAATAATATTAATTCAACGAGTGATCCTCTTTGAACGCTTTCATACGCTCAGCCATCACATCATATAGGTCATCACGCATGCGAGATGTGCAAGCACGCACACCTTGTTGGTCACTACCTGTAGTTGAAAGCGAAATACTGCTCACTCCATAGTAGAGTAACTCTTTCAACAAGTCGCCGCCAGTCATATCGCCATAACCGATAGTAAAGAAGAAACCATCTCCAACTCGTTGTGTAACATCATAGTCATATATGATGTGGAAACCGTTGTCAGTAAAGATTTTCTTCATTTTCTCGGCACGACGTGCATATTCGCGAGTATCTTCCACGAAATTGATTTTGCCCTCGGTTGATAGTCGCAACATCTCGGCATAGGCATATTGAGTTGAGGCTGTGCAGCCCGAGGTTATCATATAGAGAATTGATGCTATCAATGTTTGACCAAACACACCGGCATCTTTATATCGCTCAGCCAATGCGGGGAATTGTCGGTCAAACAATTTGTCGCTGATGCAAGTCAATGCCATGCGTTGACCTGCATAACTGAATATCTTCGACGACGAAAGCATCAAAATGTAATTGTCGGTATAATGTGCCACAGTGGGTGGATAAGGTGGTTCAAATGGGTGTCCCATATCGCTACGGAAGTCCATGCAGAAGTAAGCCAAGTCTTCCATCACTATCACGTCATATTTAGTGGCAAGTTCGCCAATAATTTTCAGTTCGGCATCTTCAAGACATATCCAAGCAGGATTGTTGGGATTTGAATATACAATGGCTGCAATATCGCCACCCTCCATCATACTTTCAAGTTTCTCACGCAACGCCTCGCCACGATAGTTGTAGATGTCAAATTCTACCCACTCTGCACCAATTATACGCAATTGCGACTTTTGGATAGGGAAACCGGGGTCAATAAACAATACTTTGTTTTTGCCGGGAATGCGTTGTGTGCAAGCGATAAACGAGCCATACGATCCAGCCACACTTCCCACTGTGGGGACACACGCACGTGGTGAAATATCCACATTCATAAATGCTTTCACAAATCGTGATGCCTCATATTTCAATTCGGGCACACCGGCGGCAGCCGGATATTGCGAGCCAACACCTCTATCGAGAGCCGCTTTTTCAGCCTCAACACCAAATTGGTTTACAGGCAAGCCGGGCGACCCCTGATCCATGCGAATAAATGGTATTCCTGTTTCTTTCTCGAGATATTGAGCTACGAGAAGCACCTCGCCTATTGTTGCTTTTGAAAGGTCGGCAATGTGAAGTTCTTTCACAGCCTTTTCAACCAACTCCTCACTGAAAATTTTCATTGTCGTTGTCTTATTTTACAGCATTCAATCCTAAATCAAATGCTTGTTGGTTCATTTCTACCACTTTTGCACCTTTTGACGCAAACACTCGAGCAATACTTTCACGTAATTGTTCGGGAGTGAGAATTTCAATATATCGAGCCGCCATACCAAGTAAAATCACGTTGGCACTTTTGGGCATATCGTTTTCTTTCGCAACATCTTCAATGGGCAATGCTGCCACATGAGGCAGACTATTAAGCTCATTCATCAATGCCTCTTCATCGGGATAATTGGGAATATTTTTGAATGGGTGTGATGATGTTACCACCCAACCCTCTTTATCCAAATATGTCAGATATCGCAATGCTTCCATTGGCTCCATTGAGATAATCAAATCGGCAGCACCCTCCTTAATCAAATCAGAATAGATTTCATCGGTTGAAAGGCGAAGATTAGATTGCACATCTCCACCACGTTGGCTCATGCCATGCACTTCGGCTTGTTTCAAACTCAATCCTGCCACAGCTGCAGCATCACCTATGATTGTGGCAATGGTAAGAATCCCTTGACCTCCCACTCCGGCTAATATTATATCTTTTTTCATTGTTGTTGAGCCTTTTGTTTACGAAGTTTACGACTTAGGGTTTGGATACATTCACGACGTGGAATGATTACCGATACCCCTTTATATTCAATCTCTTCACGAATAATGCGTGTGATTTCTTCCATATTCTTTGGTAATGGAACTACTACACGCACATGCTCGGGAGCCACTCCAAGTCCAAGACAAATTGCTTCAAATTTATTTGTTCCTGCTGAGTCTTGCCCCCCTGTCATTGCTGTAGTAAGGTTGTCTGAAAGCACTACTGTGATATTTGCATTATCATTGACTGCATCGAGCAATCCGGTCATTCCCGAGTGAGTAAACGTAGAGTCACCAATCACAGCAATTGCAGGGAACACACCGGCATCGGCAGCACCTTTTGCCATTGTGATTGATGCACCCATATCCACACAACTATCAATTGCACGGAACGGAGGTAATGCTCCAAGAGTATAGCAACCAATATCGCCAAAGATGCGTGCATCGGCATATTCAGCAGCCACTTTGTTAAGAGCGTCATACACATCTCGGTGCCCACAACCTTGACACAATGCCGGTGGACGTGGCATTAAGTTTTGAGCTGTGGCAAATGATTGAGGTAGTGTAACACCAAGAGCAACACCTACGCTGTCGGGGGTTAATTCGCCTGTACGAGGCAAACTACCTGTCAAACGTCCTTTCAATTCATAACCTGCACCAAGCAATCCTTTCACTTGTTCCTCTACCAATGGTTGACCATCTTCGGCAATAAGCAACGCTTCACATTCTTGTGCCAATGCCTTGATTGAAGCTTCAGGAATAGGATATTGCGAAACTTTCAACACCTTCACACCAAGTTGTTGAGGGTTATTTTCCATTACATAGTTATAAGCGATTCCACATGCTACAACGCCCAATTTTGCTTTGCCTTCAGTTGCCACTTTCTTGTTAAATGGCGATACTTCGGCACTTGCCAACAGTTGTGGCTGTTTTTCAACCAACGTAGCATATTGACGGCGAGCATTAGCCGGCAACAACACCCAATGAGTGCGTTCATTATCGGGATTCAAGGCATTTTGAGATGCTGGAGCTTTCACCTCAACTCCTGCACGCGAGTGAGCCAAACGAGTAACAACACGCATCAACACCGGAAGACGCAATTGTTCCGAAAGTTCATACGCATATTTCATCATTTCGTAGGCTTCTTGTTGTGTCGAAGGCTCGAGAATGGGAATCATTGTGAATTTGCCATAGAAACGAGAGTCTTGCTCGTTTTGCGATGAGTGCATTGAGGGATCGTCAGCGGCAAGCACCACCAATCCACCATTCACGCCTGTGATGCCAGAATTGACAAATGCATCGGCGGCAACATTCATACCCACATGCTTCATACATACGAGTGCTCGTTTGCCGGCATACGACATTCCTAACGCTGCTTCCATCGCAGTTTTTTCATTAGTACACCAACGGCTACGCACCTCAGGGGCATTAGCTTGGATATATTCGGTTATTTCGGTCGATGGAGTGCCGGGATAGGCATACACGCCACTGATACCTGCATGGACAGCACCTAATGCTATCGCTTCATCGCCCAATAAAAGTTTACGTTCTATCATATTATATTGTTTTTATTTTCTATTTATTAAATATCTGCATCATTGAGAGCCGGGAATTTTTCACGGAAAGCCTCCAACATAGGCATATCCACCTCAGCCGAAGCCTCACATTCCTCATTCATAGCACACGCTGCAATCGTCTTGCCGTATGGATCGATAATCACGCTACCGCCACAATATTCACATGTAGGGTCTGTACCCACGCGGTTCACTCCTGCCACATAGCATTGATTTTCGATAGCACGAGCCACCAACAACGCACTCCATGCACCCACACGAGGTGTTGGCCAACTTGCCACATAGAGAATCATATCGTAGTCGCCACGATTACGCGACCATATAGGGAAACGCAAATCATAGCACACTTCAAGCAATATCCTCACCCCTTTCCATTCTACAATCACACGGCGGTCGCCGGCGGTGAATCGTTTATGTTCGCCACCGTATGTAAAGAGGTGTTTCTTGTCATAGAATGCAACTTCACCGTTCGGTTTTACGAAATAGAATCGATTATAGAATTTACCCTCTTGCTCTACGGCAACACTACCTGCGATTGCAGCATTGGTTGCAGCGGCCTTTTGTTTCATCCATTTGAGGGTGTCACTATCGGCACTTTCAGCAATACCTTCGGGGTGAATGCAAAAGCCTGTCGAAAACATTTCGGGCAACACATATAGGTCTGCTCCGAGATTGTTGTCAATAGCCTCATTTGCACGAGCAACATTAAGCTTAGTATCAGCCCAAACTATATCTCGTTGTAATATCGTTATTTTCATAATATATCGTTTTATTTTGCAAATATAGCAACTTTTACATTAAAAACATAACAAATTGACAACAAAAACTCACAGATACCAAACAATTTGCAACCAAATCTCATCTTCTTTAGAGCAAATCCCACTCTCAAAAAAACAAAGCCACAACCAATCAGGAAGCGACTCTATGTTTTTATCTATATATTCTCAGCTCATTAAATCAGAATACCATTGCCATTCCGGCTCCAAATTCCTTATTAAAATGGTTGTAATAGGGAGTGATGGCAATTGCCGCATTTGATTTCTTTAGATTAAACAAGTCTTGCCACACCGGCAGCATCCAATATCCTATATTCGCACTTAAAATGCCAACACCCGCTCCCGCCAAAACATCGGTAAACCAGTGCCGGTCGTTCCAAACTCGCATAAAACCAACACCACACGCCACAACGTATGCTCCAATACCGGCTCCCCAGCCATACTCTTTACGCACCAATTCAGCTCCGGTAAATACCGTTGCTGTGTGTCCCGACGGGAATGAGTTTGTCGCATCTGAATCAGGTCGAGGCGAATTAACCAAATATTTTGTTGTGTTAACCAGTATAGCCATGGTTAAATAAGAGGTTGCACCCGCACACATTCGTTCCACAAACGAATGTTTTGCCTTTACCCCAATATAATCCAAGCCCAAATATGCTGCCACCGGAAGATATTGCAAGTAATCATCAACCTTGCAGTAATTATCTCCACGCCACTCACACACCTCATTTCTCACATAATGCTTTGCATCTTTACACCAATCGATATACAATCCGGTCGAACCAATCGCAACCAACGACAGTGGCAATATCAATTGCGTGGGCTTGAATTGTGTTGATTCATCAATAACAGCAACACTATCAATTGGTTGAATCTCAACAACACTATCAAGCGATTCGGTTTGAGCAAATATTAATTGAAATGAAACTACAAATATCAATAACAGCTTTATTCTCATAAATATCACTATATGTTCTATCTGTTTTTTTGAACGCACAAAAATACATAGAATAATTCAATTTTTCAGAAAAATCATAAATCAATTGTGAGTTTTATAGCAATTATTTATATTTGTAGTTTGAAATGACATTAGATTATTTACAACTAACTAATATATTATGGATAAAGAACTTGCTTTGAACCCTAACAAGGTTGTGGCTTATCTTGGTAAACCTGCAAAAGAATTTACCAAAGCCGACATTATTCGCTTTATCAGCGAAAACGAAATACGCATGGTCAACTTTATGTACCCTGCCGGCGATGGACGTTTGAAAACTTTGAATTTTGTAATTAACAATTTGGCTTATCTCGATGCTATACTCACTTGTGGAGAACGCGTTGACGGCTCAAGTCTTTTCCCATTCATTGAGGCAGGAAGCAGCGACCTTTATGTGTTGCCACGTTTCTCAACTGCATTCCTCGATCCATTTGCTGAAATCCCTACCCTTTCAATACTTTGCTCTTATTTCAACAAAGATGGCGAACCTCTTGAAAGCTCTCCCGAAAACACTCTTCACAAAGCATGTAAAGCGTTTAACGAGGTTACAGGCATGGAGTTCCAAGCAATGGGCGAATTGGAATACTACGTTATCGCCCCCGATGACGAAATGTTCCCCGCTACCGACCAAAAAGGATATCACGAGTCAGCCCCATACGCAAAATTTAACGAATTCCGCACCCAATGTATGGCTTACATTGCACAAGCTGGTGGTCAAATCAAATACGGGCACTCTGAAGTGGGCAACTTCACTATCGATGGCATGATTTATGAGCAAAACGAAATTGAGTTCTTGCCAGTAAATGCCAAAGATGCTGCCGACCAACTTATGGTGGCTAAATGGATTATCCGCAACCTCGCATATCAATTGGGCTACGACATCACTTTCGCTCCAAAAATCACTGTGGGCAAAGCCGGTTCAGGTCTTCACGTACACATGCGTATCGTGAAAGATGGTCAAAACCAAATGCTCGACGGTGGCGTGCTATCAGCTACAGCTCGCAAAGCAATCGCAGGTATGATGGAACTTGCACCTTCAATCACTGCGTTTGGTAACACAAACCCAACTTCATATTTCCGTCTCGTACCTCACCAAGAAGCACCTACTAATGTATGCTGGGGCGATCGCAACCGTTCGGTATTGGTACGCGTGCCACTTGGTTGGGCGGCAAAATCAGATATGTGTCAACTCGCTAACCCACTTGAAGCACCAAGCAACTACGACACAACCCAAAAACAAACTGTCGAAATGCGTTCGCCAGATGGTTCGGCCGATATCTACCAACTTATCGCTGGTCTTGCTGTTGCTTGTCGTCATGGTTTTGAAATCGAGAATGCATTAGAAATTGCAGAAAAGACATACGTTAACGTGAATATTCACAAGGAAGAAAACGCCGACAAACTCAACTCATTGGATCAACTTCCCGATAGTTGTGCAGCATCGGCTGACTGCCTCGAACGTCAACGCGAAGTATTTGAAAAATACAACGTATTCAGCCCGGCGATGATCAACGGCATTATCAACAAACTCCGTTCTTACGACGACAAGACATTGCGTCGCGACATCGAAGGTAACCAAGAAGAAATGCTCAAAATCGTAACCCGCTACTTCCACTGCGGATAATCGACAACGACATATCTAACAACAATCAAGGGAGCCCCATCGGAGCTCCCTTGATTAGTTTTATGGAGTATTTTATAATTTAGGCTCAACCGGGCACATTCTATACTTTTTACCCATTTCCATGGAATCAGCATTTTTTACCTTTTCCATATCTACATTGTATAAATATTGTGGCACTTCATATATTATAGTCATATCTTCTTTTAAGTAGCATTCAACCTCAGCCCACAACATCGAATACAATCTACTATCATTATATATAGACTCCAATCCGTTGTCCGAAGCTCGACATTCGTCCAAGAGATCTAATATTGCCTCTCTCTTTGAGATTTCAACTTTCTTAAATTCATGCATACCATCTGCTAAAAGGCATGCAGTCAATGAACGTCCACTATCGTAAAAGATAATATACATCTCTTTTTTACTAATAACATTTTCAGTGTCTGCCACTGCTGAATCACGCACTGTAACCAATCCAACTTTATGCAACCTTTCATTTGTTTTGGTACCTTGAATCTTATCAACAGTCGTCTGCTTGCTCACCCATACAATAAGATCTTTTAGCACCCCTTTCTTTTGTTGGTTTATTGTATATACATGCCAACGATCTGCAAACTCAGCTTTCGTATTACTATTTATTCTCACTGTAGCATTTTCACTAATAATATCATCTTTACACAGAGATTGCCAAGTAGAACCTGATTGCACCCAAGCCGAACCATTTACACTATATACTTCATAAAAATTATCGGCTATCACACAATTAAAACTTGTAATAACAAGCAATAACATTAATCCAAATCGTTTCATTTCAACCTTATTTTTTTAAGTTTCAAAATTTGTCTTATTACGCCCTCAATAAAACGTTTACCTACATTATAAGAATCATTAATTATAGGATATACCAAAATACCTAACAATAACATTGTAAAATCAACATATATTCCCAATTGGTATAATTTATAACCTCCAAATATAACAACTCCAATCAACAGCAATATTTGCATCAAGAAACTCACAAGTGAAGTGCATTCACTATATCTCTCGTCTCCATTACACTCAAAAAACTGAATTATAAATGAGGACAGCAATAGAATCAACCCACACAATACATTATTCAACAATGGATTATAATAGATAAAATCGCCATCGATTATATTTCTGATTGAGTGAGCTAAAACCTTTACTCCGTTATAATCCGAAGATATCGATGTGCGATGAACATCTTCTTGATTTAAGGAACCGACTAATACTATTTTTTTTTCTATTTTTTCTTTATCGCTAAATATATCCTCTGCATCAACTATTGGAAACTTTACCGACTTCCAATATATATAAGCTCTCTCATTAGGTTTAATATGTTCGGTTTCTCTTTTATTTGTATATAGCGAGCCTACCAAATATGCTAAACTCGACTCAATTTCACCATCGATTTCCATCAATGGCATAAACGTGCGTATTACATCATATTTACTCTCTACATCGGCATTTATACAACCCTCATATCCGTTTATATTGTCGGCAAAGAAACTTCGCATCATTCGTTCTCCATTATAAAACGATGCAACTACGATTTTATCATCAAAAGTGTTTATCGCTTCAGCTAAACGGTTATCAGCAATAGAATCTTTATGCTCAGGAAAAATAAAATCAAGGCCAACAACCGATGGATTACACATTGCTAATTCCTCCAAATATGTAGCAATATCATTTCGATTAGCATAGTCAGGAATATTTATAATCACTATGCGATTATCTAATTCACTTACCGAAGAATTTGCTTCGTATTGAGCATATAAATCATAAGGTTCGGTAGGAATTTTATTTGCATTCCCAACAAAATCAGTTATATCGAGAGGAATGAACCGAAATCCCCACAAAAGCACTAACGCCAACAGCCATATTAAAAAGCTTCGTCTCAGATATATTTTGCGACTATTCATTAAAATTTAATTTTATAACATATCGGCACAAGATTTTTACATTCTCTTGCCTGTACTCCAATATCAGCACCTGAACCACCTATAGTTGGATCGCACATTATATATTTTTCACCTTCATATAATATTGCATCTCCTAAAATTCTTTCATCATCAAATTTTATGGCCGTTGATAAATGAGGGAACGGAGCACTATAATGCAAAAATATTACATCTAATCCAACCAATTCATTTACAAGATACGCAAATAATATTGCATGGTCTTCACAATCACACCCCGGATAGTAGAATGTTTCATCAGGGAATAACGATCTTTCACCTTTGAATTGTAAACTATCTTTAGCATAAGGAAACGCCGTCTGCACAAAATTCAAGATTTGTGAAACTGCACTTTTTTTATCTAATCCTAAAATTTGTTGCCTCAACTCTCCTACTACTTGTTTATACAGCTCTTGGCTCATGCCCGACACTGCATATACACTCCAATGGCAAGGGGGATAATCATCATAAAAATTCATTAGATTCTTATTTACAAATGCACCTACCGACACCCCTACGCGAGAATTATAATTGCGATTTTGCGATGGTGATACCTCAAACACAGGAGGTGAGCTTATTTTCATTTCACATGGCTTTGATTTTTCGCAGAATCTTTCCTTATATGTACTTATATATTCTACATTTTTTGCAGTAACCAAATAATATCTTCTTTCACTATTATCATCAAGAAAATTCACATACAAATATTCAAATATTTCATCATTGGAATTCACCAACAATTCAAGACCGTTTTCACTCTTTCCAACTCGTACATCATAACCTGTTTGTGTCAATAAAAATGCACGAAGGAGTATTGATTCACTGCATTTTTTTTCTCCGAAATATGATTTTGCCAATTTATCGGTAAACATTATATACCCCCAATCACACATATTGTATTGTGATTTCAATGCCACACAATCATCAACCAATTTTTTAAATTGAGAATCATTAATCAAAAATGACATCGCTTTTGACACCGCTTTCTCCGAAACGCTCTGCACCTTAAAACGCTTCGCAGATTCCTTTGTTAACTCTACTTTTAGCGTTGAGCCATAATAGTTAACTTTATGAGACGCGTGTTGCGATACCTCACGAATTGTCAAATCGACATCGTTGTCTTTAGGCAATTCGATTATTTTTAGATCTTCTTTGATTTGAATCGTCTTTTTCGGTTCAGTCTTGTCAGCAGGGATTATTATATCGGGAGTAGGAATTGTCGGAGCCTTCTTGTGCTGGTTTAACTCATATTCTTGCCAAGGCTTCGCAATATAATCAAGAAACCGAGCATTATATTCGGCTCTTTTTTTTTCAAAAGCAGTATTATACTCAGCTACTTTTGCCTCATATTGGTCATTATATTTCGCTATCGCTCTATCCCACTCCTGATTTTTCTTTTTTATATAATCATCAAAGGCATCGGCATCTGCCGACAGACAGCACCCTAATAAAAGGGTGCTTGCTACTATCGGTTTTATATATGTAAATAAATTCATCTGCAATTTTTATTTGAATTTTACTTTGTTCAAATATAAATATTCCTCATCAATATTATCTCCAAATGAATGTAATTTTATACTCGAGAACATTGATGCATTGGCATTGACATTTTTTACTATTATTGAACATTTCACTGAAACTCCTGACGGAATTGTATTTGACACCCAACTACCGGATTTATTACCTACCGACACTGTTACATCGGTATATTGATTTCCTAAGTCATCATATATATAACTGGACCAACTACTATACC
>JAEIGA010010676.1_pt1 | contig 13931 bp, 10 predicted proteins | sample 9270691 | NCBI WGS metagenome assembly JAEIGA01 (sample SAMN17057246, study PRJNA624740) | gut metagenome | biome: biome; isolation source: fecal sample | host: Bos grunniens | place: China: Xizang | collected 2019 | reverse complement strand
TAAGCGGTCTGGAGACTGTGGCAATTGATATCAAGACCAGTAACTTCACGAATATAGGTGAACGCACCAATGTAGCAGGTTCTCGAAAGTTCGCACGTCTGATTTCAGAAGGAAAATATGATGAAGCTCTGAGTATCGCAGCCAAGCAGATAGAAGACGGAGCCACAATCATAGACATAAACATGGACGATGCAATGCTTGACAGCGAGAGGGAGATGGAGCGCTTCGTTCGGCACATATCGAATGACCCGGCTGTAGCAAAGGCAGCTCTGATGATTGACTCATCGCATTGGGAGACTATTTTGGCCGGTCTTAAGAATGCCCAAGGCAAGTCAATCGTGAACTCCATAAGTCTCAAGGACGGAGAGGCGGCATTCATAGAGAAAGCACGCATAATCAAGTCACTTGGAGCAGCCATGGTGGTAATGGCTTTTGACGAACTGGGACAAGCAACCACATACGACAGGAAAATCGAAATATGCGAAAGGTCTTACAGACTCCTTACGGGAAATGCTAAAGTGAGGCCTGAAGACATAATCTTCGATGTCAACATACTTTCCATCGGAACGGGAATAGAAGAACACGCAAGATACGCTGTGGACTTCATAGATGCAGTACGTTGGATCAAGACCAACCTTCCGGGCGCATTGACTTCCGGAGGAGTCTCCAATCTGTCATTCGCTTTCAGAGGCAACAATTCCGTACGCGAGGCTATGCACTCAGCCTTCCTGTACCACGCAATCAATGCCGGACTGGACATGGCTATAGTGAATCCGTCCATGCTTCAGGTCTATGACGAAATCGAACCGGAACTTCTTAAATGCGTGGAGGATGTAATCTTCAATACAGATTCGCAAGCTACGGAAAGGCTGATTTGCAAGGCATCCGCCATGATGGCGGTCAAGGAGGCTCAGGAAGTGCAGGGATCATGCCATGAGACCGACGAAAGGACCTTGGAAGACAAGCTTCTGGAAGCGATAATCAAGGGAAGAAGCGAGAATCTGGAAGCAGATCTAAAGGAAGCGCTTAAGAAATACGGAAAGGCAGTGGATGTGATAGAGGGACCTCTGATGAAAGGGATGGAACGAGTCGGAGATATGTTTGGGAATGGAAAAATGTTCCTTCCACAGGTCGTCAAGGCAGCAAAGGTGATGAGGGATGCAGTGAACATTCTTGGTCCATATATGACCGAAAATGAAGTAAGTGACACAAAAACTAATTCGGCCGTAATTGCGACTGTAAAAGGCGATGTGCATGATATCGGAAAAAATATCGTGAGTATTGTGCTGAATTGCAACGGATTCAAGGTGCATGATCTTGGAGTGATGGTGGATAAGGAAACTATTCTGACAGAGGCAAAACGGCTCAAGGCTGACCTAATATTTACAAGCGGGCTCATAACCCCTTCATTGTATCAGATGGAAGAACTATGTCGCGAAATGACTGCAAGAGGTTTTGACATCCCGCTGTTCATTGGAGGAGCTACCACATCAGCTGTTCACACTGCAGTGAAGCTCGCTCCTTTATATGATCATGTTTTTTACGGCCCAGACGCATCTGCAAGCGCTGTTCTGGCTAGAAAATGCATGATGAACAGGGAGGCATTCGAAAAGGAACAGCATTATGAACAGGAAATGATCAGAACTATCTATATGAATAGAGATAATGAAAAAAGCCTTAGCTCCGAGCAGGAAGAAAGAAAGGGATTCGAATTTGAAACGTATATGACAGATTGTCCTTCAGACATACCTGTTCAGGAATTACCTGCAGAAGAAGTACTTCCATTTTTTGATTGGAAGATGTTCTACGCTATCTGGGGTGTGAAATCTGGAAGTGCAGTTCCGGAAGCAGCAGAACTGATGCAGCTAAGACGCGATGCAGAGGAGGAACTTAAATTCGGAGACTATACGATTCTTGTCTCTGTACGATTCATTGAAGGATATTCCGATAACAACGATATCGTTGCTGACACGGATGGAAAGGAGGTATGTCTCCCAATGTTCAGACAGGAAACTGGCAAGATGTTATCGCTCAGCGACTTCGTAATCCCGCAAGAAAGCGGAAGAAGATCTCCTTTCGGAGTATTCGCCATATCAGTAAACAAACGGAGCAAAGCTCATGTGGAAGGTTGCAGTTGTCCGGCATGCAACAGCAGATATGAAGATATGATAGGAAGGACAGTCAGACAGACTATAGCCGAAGCAGCATCCAAGTGGCTCAGTAGAAGGATTGAAAATGAAATCAACGACAAGGGAATCAAGGTGGTGAAGCCTGCTGCAGGTTATGCCAGCTGCCCGGACCATACATTGAAGAAAGATATATTCAAGATTCTTGGAGAAGGCTTGGGCATCAGATTAACGGAAAGCTATGCTATGACCCCAGAGGCCAGCATCTGCGGTTTTATATTCATGCACTCTGCAGCATGCTATCCGGAAATCAGAACAATAAGCATCAGACAATACGAGGACTACAGCAGACGACGCGGAATGGACGAAGGAACTGCAAGACAATTCCTCGGATATCTTCTGAAATAAAAATCAATAAAAAATTGCGAGCACTCCATTCTCGAGTACTCGCAATTTCTTTTAATATTGATCCTTCGCCAGAATGATTCTATATAAATTACAACCGATAAGGTTGCCAAGCACTATGCAGAGATAGACGCCAAGCACCTGCCATAAATGTGCAGTCAAGAAAGATACAGGCACACAAAGATAGTAGAATGCATCTGCAATGCAGTGGGTAAATCCGCACACAATGAAGAGCGGAACGGCCAAAAGCAACGGAATATAGTGTTTTTCGCGTGCAAACCTCACAGCGGTAGTCATCATGAATCCACATCCGATTCCGAGAAGTCCACATCTGAGGGCTCCTGTGCGGAGTCTCAACTCCAGGACATTCTGCGCCGCTCCTTGAATATCAAGAGGAGATACACGCGAAACTAGTGCAGAGCATAAGCAGCCTATAATGTTTCCAAAAAGTATAAAGAACAGCAGCCCAATCTCACCTTTCTTGATGAAACCTGCGGTTCCTGTATATAATTTCAGTTTATATCCGACTACAGTCATAAGCCCGAATGAGAACAATATGGATCCGAATAACGATCCATATGTTTCACTCTGAATTCCGGATGCAAGAAAACCAAATCCGGCAAATCCTATTGTAATACCCGACAGAATGGCCGAGCGGAGAACTTTTATCATATTTATTCCTTAGGTAGATTTCTATTAAGGAGCCAACAACCCAATAGTGCAGACACGACAGATCCGCACAAGACCCCAAGTTTAGCCTCATTCAGCAATGCCGCCCCAGCATTGCCCAGACCGGAATATGATAGGTCTGCAATGAACATAGACACGGTAAAACCTATTCCGCAAATAACACATACACTGGCAAATGCTTTCCATGTCGCTCCTGCTGGAAGTTGAACAAGATTCATACGCACTGCGATCCATGAAAAGGAGAAGACTCCGAGAAACTTTCCGAGCACCAAACCAAGTATTATTGCCAGGCTGACACCCGAAAACAAACTTCCGAGGCTCATTCCAGATAGATCCACACCGGCATTAGCAAATGCAAACAGCGGAATCACGATATTGTTTATAGGGAAATGCAGATTATCTTCAAGATCCTGAAGTGGGCTGATCATCTTATCGGCAGCAGACTCTATACTCTTGAGTACGTGTACCTCCTCATTGGTCAGCACTACAGCATTATGCTGCTCGTCAACATCGATGATGGGAAACTTGTTGATATTCTTTCTGATTCTTTCAAGATAAAATCCTGTGCCCTTCTTCAATGTTGCCGGAATGCAGAATGCCACGATTACACCGGCAATAGTAGCGTGAATTCCAGAATTGAGCATCATATACCAGAGCACTAAACCAATCGTTACATAAAAAGCTTTAGAACGCACCTTAAGAATATTGGCGAGAACCATCGCAGCCACACAGATTGCAGAAAGTCCAATATAGACCATATTGATATCTGAGGAATAGAAAAGCGCTATAACTATGATACCTCCCAGATCATCCGCCACTGCAAGAGCAGCCAGAAAAACCTTCAGGCCTATAGGCACTCTCTTGCTGAATACAGAAAGAACTCCCAATGAAAATGCGATATCAGTGGCCATCGGAATCGCCAGACCACGCTGCATAGCTGCATCACCTGGACATACGAGCCAGAATACCAGGACTGGCATAAGCATACCTCCGCATGCACCAATAATAGGCAGAAGGGCCTTCTCACGGCTGGAAAGTTCACCTACCCGGATCTCACGCTTGATTTCAAGACCCACGGAAAGGAAGAAGATGGCCATAAGAAAGTCATTAATGACCTCCATAACGCTCATCGCATGTCCTCCATGACTGAACAGATTGAAGTTTCCGATAGACATCGCGACCTCATGCTGCCAAAGAGAGAAATACCAGTCTTTGACAACGGGGACATTTGCACAGAACAATGCGAGCATTGTGCATATGATAAGCACCATGCTCGAAGAAACATGAAGTTTATGCTTACTGAGAAAACTGAAATTCGTTGTCATTACACTACTTTTCAAAAACGGGTGCAAAAGTAGTTTTTTAAAACTGATAAAGCAACAAAAAAACGGATTTCAGTTAGACAGCTATCCTTTCAGAAGAGCAGTAACCGCCGAAATATCACATTTTTCACGACTGAAGGCTTGAGGGAAAGAGAGTCCCGTTCCAAGTACTTCAAAACCAAGCGTTGAAGCCATTTCATTAAGAAGATTCACACTTGAGCCAGCCCATGTATATGAGCCGAGTGCATAGAAACGCCTTCCTTTGATAAGGCGGGACTGCAGAGCCCTCATGAAGGTTTCCACAGGTGGGAATATGCCGTTGTTATATGTCGGAGAGGCTGCGACAATAGTGTCGTATTTAAATACATCACGGAGAGCTCCAGAAAGCCCCAGCCCAGGATTCACATTACCTGCAAGGTCATGGACCGCACACGGCACTCCAAGTGTCATCAATTCATCTGCCAGAGCATTTGCTGCGGCTGCTGTATTTCCATACATCGAACCATAGACTATGCATACTCCCCTTTCCACCTCATAACGGCTCATCTTGTCGTATAGTGCCACAACCTCCGATATGCAGTTTTCCCACACTGGTCCGTGAGTGCTGCATATCCTCTTGACATCAAGACCACCAAGCTTTTTAAGAGCAGACTGCACCGGAGTTCCATATTTTCCGACGATATTCGAATAATATCTCATCATCTCATCGCGGAATTTCCCGAAAGTATCCTTAGAATCCACAACATCACTACTCACAACTCCGAAAGTACCGAAGGCATCACCCGAAAATACCGTATTCTCTTCAGACAGCCATGTCACCATGGTCTCAGGCCAGTGAACCATAGGAATCATATGGAAAGACAAACTGCATGAACCGAGGCTCAGCGACTCCCCTTCCTTCATCACCATAACCCTCTCAGCAGGAGTGCCGTAATATCCCTTCAACATGGGAAGAGTCTTCGCATTGGCCACAATCATCATATCCGGATATTTCTCCAGCATGAGATGCACAAGCGACGAGTGATCAGGCTCCATGTGATTCACCACAAGATAGTCCACAGGCCTGTCCCCTATAGCCGCATCGATATTTGCAAGAAACTCCCTCTCGAAACCATGCTCCACCGTGTCGATAAGAGCGACTTTCTCGTCTGCAACGACATATGAATTATAGCTTACTCCGTAAGGAAGAGGCCAAAGACCTTCAAAAAGCGTCTTGGCGTCATCGTTCACGCCCACATAGAATATTCTTTCGCTGATCTTCTTCATAATGACTCATAAAAACAACGCCCTAGAACATCTAAAGCGTTGCAAAAATAATGATAAAGTACGAATATCTCATCAAAGATATCGTTCATTCTTAGAGTTCAGTCTTCCACAGACCGTGGAGATTGCAATACTCATAAACAGCAACCGGCTTTGAACCACAGGTGCATACCACAGCCTCAGGCTTATCGGTCAGGTCAACGCGGATTCCACCGTTCTCAGTCTCTACATATATGAATGCTATATGATGCTCAGGCAGCATAGGATGAGCAACGCTTCCCACCTCGACCTTGATGCTGCAGTCGTCAAGCCTGGTCACGACCGGAACATGCTTTTCGTTGCTTGCATCTACAGTATTTGGAATGAGTTCCTCCATCTTCTCTCCGCAGCATACTACAGGAACCTGAGAATCAACAACCTTTTGGATGACGTTGCCGCAATGACGGCACTTAAAAAATCTTGTAGCCATGATTATGATGTTTTAACCGTTTCTAATTTTTAATTATTCTAAATTATTACTATTGCAAAGGTAATGAAATATTTCGTTCCGCCAAACATTTATGCTAAAAATTTAATTAAAATTGAACACTAATTCCCAAAGCCGGCACAATAGTACCGCTCATAAGTGCAAGTTCCTCCATAAGATACCTCTGTTCTGAAACAGGAGCTTCTGGGTTGATTACTTCACCTGTACTCAAATATGCGGTAGGCTGAGTGATCTTGTTGAAGGTCACATTCTGAAGATCCACATACAGACCAAGGGTCCACTTCGAAAAATAGAAGTTCTTGTCCACACGAAGGTCGATCTGGCAGAATGGTTCCAGTCTCTTCCCATTATATTGAGTATAGTCGTACACAGGTCTTCCAGCTGCATCCCAGACCATCTTCATGGAAGAAATTTCTTCATCATAAGGAGTATATGGAGAACCGCCTATAGAGCTGACTTTCGCTCCTATGCTCCAGTAACGAGGCAACTGATATACAGCGCTTATATTGGTTATAAAGACATTATCCCAGGCAGAAGGGATATAGTCTGAAGACGGACCAGCCCGGTATTCGCTCTTGTACCACATAGCTGAGCCCACAAGAGTGACCTTGTCAGGAATCAGCCATTTGACGAGAAGTTCCAAACCGAATGAGCGTCCCTGAGCCTCAGAGACAAGCAGTTCCTCCCCCACACTTCCATAATCTGCCCCTATACATGTCAAGGGCACACCTGTCGCCACTGACAGAGGTATATCCAAGAACTGCTTGTAGAAGCCCTCAAGTCCAACAAAAAGTCTGTCACGAAGTTTCCAGTCAACCCATGCTGCTGCAGAAGCCACCCGCATATAATCCAGTCCTTTATTGGCAAGCCCCCCTTCTTCATCCACGAAACTCAAGGCTGTCATAGGAGGTAACTGATGGTAGAAACCCGCACTGGCATTGAACGACCAGTTTTCCCAAGGGATATATGACACCGATGCGCGAGGTGAAAATTGGTTCCAAAAACGCGCCGTCCTGCCCGAAAACGAACTCCCGTCGGTCCTGAGCCCGAACGAAGTATTTACCTTTCCTGTGGGAGACTTATAGTCGGCAGACGCATACAGGCCCCAACCGAATAATCCTATACTGCTGCTATAGTCCAAAGGTTGTCCTGATATCAGCATCCTGAATATATCAGTATTATAATGCCTATAGCTCATTTCCACTCCCTCACGCACAGTCCACGTACCGTAATATGACTTATTCTCGAACCTTGCCTGAGCTTTCCCCTCTAGTCCACTGCTCTTGAGGATAAGATTCTCAGGAAGATCCTCATCATTATCAAGATATTTCTTGCTTCTATTGTTAAGATAACTATAACTCAGACTATACTGCTGTATATGCCCCGTGCCGAAATGCTTATAGGACGTACCCACAGTGAAAGTCTCCTGCTTCAGTCTCGGAAGATAGCTCAGGAGATATTCGTCTCCCCTGTCATCCGGTTCCTGATTCAGTCTGAGATTATCAAAACCTGTCACACCTAGGAACATGATTTCATTCCTCTCGTCAAGTTTTGTCTTGATCTTGAACTGCCCGTCTATATAATTGGGAAGCATCGGGAGTCCCAGAAGCTTGAAAAGCAACTGGAGATAGGACTGACGGACGGAAGCGATATAGGTCGTCTTCCGGCCTATATGTCCTCTTGCAGTCACGCCCACCTCCGATGCTCCTACAACAGCCTTGAAAGAATGCTTTTCAGGAAGTCCGTCCTTGAGGGTGATGTCCATTACTGAACTGAGAGCACCGCCGCGATTGGCCGGAAACGAACCCGTATAGAAACTGATTTCACGGATCAGATCTGAATTCAGAAGACTCACAGGCCCTCCAGAAGCACCCTGAGTGGCGAAATGATTGATGTTAGGGATTTCTATTCCGTCTATGAAGAAGACATTTTCCGAAGGACCACCTCCACGGACTATCAAGTCATTCCTATATCCTATCGGAGAATAAGAAACCCCAGGATATACACGCACGATTCTAGATACATCCTTATTGGCTCCTGGGATTCTCTCGATGTCACCAACGCTTATTATACGCACACTTACAGGACTTTCTATGCTTCGGAGAAAGGGCGAAGGCTTGACACTGGATGCAGCAAGTTCAGTGGGCTCTTCATCCATTTCGATCTCAATGAACGGAGTATATGGGGTGACCTGATACTCAGGAGTAACCACGGTGCGATAGCCGAGCTGGATGGCCGAAAACTGATTGATTCCAGGCTTGACATTCTGAAGATTAAATATGCCAAGAGAATCTGCGAGTATTCCAGAGCCCTCCACTCCCACAATTATAACTGCAGCATAAGGGATTCCCTCACGGGTCTGACGATCAATGACACGACCGCTTACAGAATATGTAACAGACTGAGCTGCAACATCATAAGACACAATGGCCGACAAAAGGGCCGCAAAAAAGACAAGACGTTTCATGATATCTCACTACTAATCGTCTTGTCTCAATACATTTATCGTGCTATTTCATCAATCACCATGCACATTTCTCCATATTGGCATTCCATGCTTTGAAGAAGTTTGTATTGTGCCCTGGTACGGACAAGGTTATGCTCCTCAAAACAAGCTTAGCAGCTCGGCTCAAGAGCTGCTCCACCTGCTGAGTGCCACGACCGCAGAATCAAAACGGAAGTTAAACCATCCAACAAAAGGAGCGCACATGAAAAATCGACTTCTGTCCATAAAATTGTGAACTCTGGTGGACAGGATGAAAAAACCTCACAACCCAAAAGGCTGCAAGGGATGAGATGAGCCAGCTATGGGATTCGAACCCACGACCTTCGCGTTACGAATGCGATGCTCTACCGACTAAGCTAAACTGGCAACGTATCTCCTTCTGATGAAGGGACTGCAAATATAGAGATTTTTTTGATATCTTAGCGGACTAAATCGAGATATCTATGGTTGACATCATAATAATAGGAGGCGGAGCTGCCGGACTAATGGCAGCTGCAGGTGCAGCAGGTACAGGAAAGGCCGGCAAAGTAGTGGTTCTTGAAAAGATGGCCCGACCTGGCCGCAAGATCATGATTACAGGTAAAGGGCGATGCAATTTCACCAATGTCAAGCCATGGAACGACTTTCAACAGCATATACACCCGAAACCAAACTTCCTGAAGCCTTCATTCTACAATCTGACTTCAGAGAAAATGCTGGATTTCCTGCAGTTTAACGGCCTCTCATGCATGGTGGAACGCGGCGACAGGGCATTCCCAGAGTCACATCTTGCCTCGGATGTCGTGGATACGCTGGTAAAGGCGGCAGAAAGGGCCGGGGCTGAAATCTTGTGCGGGAAGGAAGTAAAAGAAGTCATTTACGTTGCTCCGGATGCCAAAGAAGGCACTCAAGATGACAGCAACAGATTCCATGTGGCATGCACTGACGGCAGCACATACGACTGCAGAAAACTAATAATCTGCACAGGAGGACTCTCCTACCCCAAGACAGGTTCCACCGGAGACGGCTATGCCTGGGCGGCAGCGACCGGCCACCGCATCAAGCCACTTTTTCCTTCACTCACTGCCATTGTTCCCAAAGGTTACAAGGACACAACTTCATACAACGGTGCAGAACTCAAAGGTCACATCGACAGAAGCACTCCGCTTTCAGAAATAGGCAAAATTCTATGCGGTAATCAGTTAAAGAATGTTGGTCTATCGCTTCTCATAGATGGCAACGAAGTCCAGAATGAGTTCGGAGACCTTGACTTCACTGACGGAGGGCTGGAAGGTCCTATCGGGTTCAAGATCAGCCGGAAATGCGTCAATGCAGTTACAAATGGCTCAAAGGCCTATATCGTCATCGACCTCAAACCGGCAGTGGATCAGGAAGACCTAAGCGTCCGCATGGGAGTACTTTGGAACGAGGTCCTCAAGGACAAGAGAAGTGCAAACAAACAATATAAGGAAAAGTTCAAGGTCCTTCTGACCAAGGTCATGCCTATGTCGCTCATCCCAGCGTTTCTGAAATTCTTCCCGAATACAGACCACAAAACCCTGGCCAAGGCACTCAAGTCATGGAAGATGGAGGTCGAAGGTTTTGTGGGATATGAAAGATGCGTAGTGACTGCGGGAGGTGTGAATACAGAAGACGTGACCCCAAAGAACTTGGAATCACGACTTGTATCAGGTCTCTATTTCGCCGGAGAAATCCTTGATCTTGATGCAGATACAGGTGGATATAATCTCCAATGTGCATTTTCGACAGGATATCTTGCAGGACAGTCTGCAGCCAAAAGCCTATAACACGAAATAACGGTCAGGGCTTTCTGGCATCAATGCGCTTGCGAAGTGCATCAGACAGAGGAAGTTTGTTGTCTTTGTCGGAGCAATCCAGCCACTCCGAAGCCAATGTATAATCCCCAAGCATATAGCAGGCAACAGCTATATCATACTCCGCGCACGAACGCTTCAGCAGGTCATTGGATTCCAGAAACTCCATCCATATATCCATAGCTCCCTTCCAGTCATAGGCCTCAGCCTTATCCAGAGCCTTGTACCACTTCTCGCTATCATAATAGACAATCGAGTACTGCTCATGCTTCCACTGAGACAAGAAGGATGATGCGACAGTCTTTCCAGTATCTTCGGCCTTGTCATCAGTCTGAAGAATGGTACTGCCAGCAAACATAAACACATTCTCCTTAGGATTCATTGCATCAAAACAATAGAGTTTGAGGTCTATCTTCGAACCACCGTTACTCACCGGGATGAGTTTCAGTTTATCAAAAAGGAAGACGACATCAGCCCCAGTATCCATCAAAAGATTCACCAAAGTATCCTTGTGGTCATACTTCCCGCCCTTGTCTGCCATACGATAAAGACCCACACTGCCCTCTCCCGTTCCATAATCCAGTTCCAGAGTCCGTGCAAAACCACTCGCCAATTCTTCATTGAAGGTATCTGAGGTTTCGTTTCCGTCTGTGAGATATACAACCGAGAGATTCTTTCCTGCGAGTTCGATTCCGGACTTGGAAGGATACCGCATCTCAACATGTACCACATGCTTGATAGGACCACATGAGACAAGAATCAGCGAGCACAACGCAAGTATATGGTATATCCTTTTCATATCTGTCAGATTTCAATAATTTCTGCAATAAGGTCATATTCATCAGCACCAATCACCTTCACTTTAATGAACTCGCCAATGAGTGAATATGGATCAACTGCTATCGAGGAATCATACCTGACAAGAATCTCGCCATCCACCTCCGGGCTCTCGAATTCACTTCGGCATACGAGGACTCCATCAGTGAAATCGTCTACGATCACCTTAATCTCTGTCCCCACCCTTGACTGGTTGAAAGAAAGGGATATATCACTCTGAAGAGTCATCAGAGCATCCAGACGTTCCTGCTTTACACGCACAGAGATGCTGTCTTTGAAGTTTTCCGCCCCATATGTACCTTCCTCCTCTGAGTATTTGAATGCACCGAGACGCTCGAAACGTGCTTCTTCTACAAAGTCCAGCAGTTCCTCGAAGTCCTTCTTACCTTCACCTGGATGTCCAACAATCATTGTCGTACGCAAAACCACTCCCGGCACCCGCTCACGCATTCTCTTTATAAGATCGCGAGTCCACGCACCTGTGACATTCCTATGCATATTGTCCAACACCTTGTCCGAAATATGCTGAAGAGGAATATCCATATATCTACATACCTTTGGATTCTCCGCCATTTGATCGAGGACATCGTCAGGAAAAGCTGCAGGATATGAGTAGTGGATCCTTATCCACTCTATCCCTTCAACTTCTGAAAGTTTCTGCAGGAGTTCGGCAAGGGCACGGCGACGGTACAGGTCGAGGCCGTAATATGTGGTATCCTGAGCGATGATTATCAGCTCCTTTACTCCCTTCGCCACCAGTCTTTCAGCCTCTGCAACGAGTTTCTCCATTGGTACCGACTTGTGAGCCCCACGGATGAAAGGAATAGCACAATATGAACACCTGCGGTCGCACCCTTCGGAAATCTTAAGATATGCATAATGCGATGGAGTAGTCAGATGTCTATCCACACGTTTCTCCTCTGAAGGAACGCCTCCCAACTCATGGACAACAGGATCGAAGTCACGAGCACCGAACCATGCATCCACTTCTGGTATCAGTCCAGGAAGCTCATGCATATAGCGCTGAGAAAGACAGCCGAAAACAATCACCTTCCCGATCTCGCCCGCCTGTTTCCTTGCCACTGCCTCAAGCACAGCCTGCACAGATTCTTCCTTTGCATCACCAATAAAACCGCAGGTATTGATCAGAAGCACATCAACAGGAATATCCTCCCCCTCAGGAACGATCTCATAGAGATCCTCCACCTGGGAAAGGATATGTTCCGTATCTACCTTGTTCTTGGAACAGCCCAAGGTTATGGTACTAAGCTTCTGCATCCTCAGACTCTGGTTCAACGAAATCAAGAGAAGCGTGGTTCTTGAGGATATTGTACCAGTCCACCACCTTCTTCATATGTGACACATAGAAACGGTCGCGGTCATATGCTGGAAGAGCTTTCTCGAAAAGAGCCTTGAGTTCCTCTGGTTTAGCCTTTGATGTAGGAGCATCAGCATCGCCGAGTACCTCCTTAAGGTTAAGAAGAACCTGCTGGAGCTTAACCTCCTCGTCATCTGTATAAATTGAGATGTCGGCAAGTGAGGTTACCTTGCCTGTTGCGCTCACATTAGAGCGCTTCTTGTCTGAGAGAGTCTCCACAATCACTCCTGTTCTAGAGTGAGAGATATAAAGATGGAGTCCTGGCTGGCCGGAAATAGCCAAAATCTTGCTCAAATCTGTTTTCATAATACCAATATATTTAATAGTTTATTTTTCAATCTATAAAACAAAATAGTTTTTCTTTATAACATTTTTGTTAACCCGTGCATTTCTATAAAATTCGCTAACTTTCGCCTCAAATCATCTTCTGTCGAGTCATTTATCAGCACATGATTCACACGCGGATTACGTCCTCCCTCAGACAAAGTGTTCATCATAACCTGAGCATCAATTCTGGACTGAACATCCTCCCGTGAAGCACAGTCACGCATCATTGCACGAGTCATCCTGACATTCAGAGGCGCATCCACAAGGAGGACGATATCCCCAAAATCATCAAACTGCTGTTTCTCAAGGACCGTTGCAGACTCAAATGCTACAACATTACTTTTCTGCTTCAATGCCCATTGCTCAAAGTCTTTTTTCATGACCGGGAAAAGGATATCCTCAACCTTTTTCAAAGCATTACAGTCACTGAATATCACCTTTGCGAGACGAGCAGAAACAAATCCTCCATTAGAATCCCTTAAATCAATGCCGATGACCTTCTCAATTTCTGCAAGCATAGAGGGGAACTCGTTATAGAGCTGTTTTGCCCTCAGATCTGCCACATACACCGGTATTCCATACTTTTCCTTAAGAATACTGCATACGAGCGATTTACCGCTACCGATTCCTCCTGTGACCAAAAGCACCGTCATCATCTATCCTCCAACACACAATCCACAACAGAAGGTGAAGTTTCATAGGATATGATACTTTCCGGCTGGCTGGCAATCTTTACCCTGCACTTTCCGCTGAGTGATTCTATAAAGTTGTTGTAG
>JAEIGA010010675.1_pt1 | contig 13931 bp, 18 predicted proteins | sample 9270691 | NCBI WGS metagenome assembly JAEIGA01 (sample SAMN17057246, study PRJNA624740) | gut metagenome | biome: biome; isolation source: fecal sample | host: Bos grunniens | place: China: Xizang | collected 2019 | reverse complement strand
TGTTGATTTGGTTGAACAGTATAAGATCATGCCGTTAAAAGTTGGTTATGATAGATATTCCGCGCAATACTTGGTGCAAGATATGAAAAGTTACGGTTTTCATATGGATGATGTTTACCAGGGTGAAAACCTTTATCCGGTTATTCAAGAAACGCAAGGTTTGCTTGAAGATGGCAAAATCAATATCGGTGATAATGATTTGTTAAAAGCGCATTTGTTAAATTCTGCAATCAAAATGAGTACAGAAAGAGGGCGGGGAAAGTTAATTAAACTTTCTCCATCTTTGCATATTGATGGTGCTGCCGCGTTGCTTGATGCCATGACGGTGCGCCAAAAATGGCATGATGTAATTGGCGGGCAAATTAAGAATGAGGGCAAATAATTATTATGGGTTTATTTGATGTTATTTTCAAAAACAGGCCAAAGCCGGTAGATGATTATGGCGGCACATTTAAATTATTGAATGGATATGTGCCGGCCTTTACAAACCGCGATGGCGGTTTATATGAATCGGAATTGATCCGGGCGGCCATACACGCAAAAGCAACACACGCATCGAAATTAAGGGTTGAAATTAAAGGATCAGCGCGGCCGGCGTTGCATGCTAAATTGATGCGTGCGCCTAATCAATTTCAAACATGGAGCCAATTCCTTTATCGGGCGAAAACAATACTTGAATGCAACAACAATTGTTTCATCACGCCTATTTATGATGAATACGGTGAGCCATCCGGCATCTTTACACCGTTGCCATCGCGTTGCGAAATAGTCAAATATGGTGATGTGCCTTATTTGCGCTATGAGTTTAACAACGGTGAAAGGGCGGCCGTTGAATTGGCGTTTTGCGGGTTGCTTGTCAAACATCAATACAGAAATGATTTATTGGGCGAAAACAACCGCGCATTATTGCCCACAATGGATTTGATACATATACAAGATCAAGGAATTAAAGAGGGCGTAAAATCTGCCGCCACATATCGTTTCATGGCGCAATTGGATAATTTCGCAAATGCCGAAGATTTGAAGAAAGAGCGCAAACGATTTACCGAAAAGAATTTTCGGCATGATGCAGATGCCGGCGGGTTGCTTCTTTTCCCGACAACCTACAAAAACATCAAGCAAGTTGATGTAAAACCGTGGGTAGTTGATGCGGAACAGATGAAAATCATTAAGTCAAATGTATTTGATTATTTTAGCGTTAACGAGGATATATTGCAGAATAAGGCCGTTGGCGATGCGTGGGCGGCATTCTATGAAGGCGACACGGAGCCATTTGCAATACAGTTTTCCGAAGTATTAACGAAAATGCTTTTCACGATAAGAGAACAGGCCGCAGGCAATGAAGTTATTGCAACCGCTAACCGCTTGCAATATTTAAGCAACGCCGACAAATTGGCGGTTTCATCGCAGATGCTTGACCGCGGCATCATGTCAATCAACGATGTGCGCGAAATTTGGAATTTGCCGCCGGTTGATGGCGGTGATGAAAGAATCATACGCGGTGAATATTACAACGCAAATGAAAAGGTTAATGAGGGTGAAGAAAATGATGAATAACACAGAAATAAGGGCATTTGATTTTGAAGTGAGAGCCGAAAACGATGAAGATCGTGGCGATTATCTTGAAGGGCGTGCGATTGTGTACAATGAGCCAACAACCTTATTCAACAAGGATATTGGCGAATACCAGGAAACCATCGAATCGGGCGCATTAGATGAAGCCGATCTGAAAGATGTGCGTTTTTTAATCAATCATAATACCGATATGATCCCGCTTGCGCGATCACGCAACAACACAGAAAATAGCACGATGCGCATGGTGCCGGACGATGAAGGCATGATGATCCGGGCAAACCTTGATACCGAAAACAATGCCGATGCAAAAAGTTTGTATTCCGCAACAACCAGGGGCGATATATCCGGAATGAGTTTCATGTTTGTTGTGGGTGCAGATAGATGGGAAGATATAGACACCGAAATGCCAAAGCGTTATATCACATCAATCAAACGCATCATGGAAGTTTCGGCGTGTACTTTTCCCGCATATGCTGCAACATCATTAGAAGCGCGTGGCCTGCTGCCCGCATTGGATAATGCGGCGGCATCATTGGAGAATGAAAAAGCCAAAGCCAAAGCGATTGCAGCAAAGAAACAGGCGATCAAAATTTTATGTGAGGTGTAAACATGGAGATCAAAGAAATGACGGTTGATCAGTTAGAAGAGCGCAAAGCCGCGATCAGTACCGAAGTTGATAATGACGGTGCCGATCTTGATGCGCTTGCCGAAGAGGTAAGATCAATCAATGAGGAAATCGAAACACGCAAACAGGCCGAAACAAAGCGCGTAGAGATCCGCGATGCGGTTGCCGCAGGTGCCGGCCATGTTGAAGAAGTAATGGAAACGAGAGAGGAAACAAAAATGGATGTAAACGAGATCAGAAACAGTACTGAATATATCAATGCTTATGCAAACGCGATCCGCAAGAATGACCGCAATTTCACAGAGTGCCGCAGCCTGCTGACTGATAACACCGTGGGCGGCGTTGTGCCTGCGCCGGTTTTTGTCGGCGAGATCGTAGCCGATCAGTTAAAGGCGAGTGAGATTCTTTCACGCGTGCGCCACATGGAAGCCGCCGGAAATGTCAAGGTTGGTTTTGAGATCAGCGCACCGGCCGCCGGCGTGCATGATGAGGGCGATGATCCTATCACCGAAGAAGAACTTGTAATGGGCATCGTCACCCTTGTGCCGTCCACATATAAGAAGTATGTCAGCATTTCTGATGAAGCACTTGACACGATGAGTGGCGAAGCCTATCTGCGTTATATCTATGATGAGGTTGCCCGCGGTATCATCAAGGCACGCGAGAATGCGGTAGTTGCTGCCATCCTTGCCGCACCGCAGACCGCAACCGCCACGGCACCGGCCGTTGCCAAAACAGGCAGCGCGATGGGCGCAATTGATGATTTTGTGCAGGCGCGTGCGCTTCTTTCATCTGCCGCGTCTGACCTTGTTATCATCTGCACACCGGCGCAGTATGCCACATATCGCGGACTACAGATGGCCGCCAATTATGGCGTTGATCCCTTTGATGGTCTGACCGTACTCTTTAACGATACCGTCACCGCGCCGATCATTGGCGATCTTTCGGGCGTGCTTGAGAATCTGCCGAAGGGTGATGCGGTTGAATTTAAGTATGATGATCGTTCACAGATGAAGGCCGATCTTGTTGAAATTCTTGGCCGCATGCCTGCCGCCATCGCGGTTGTTGGCAATAACTTCTTTGCGAAGGTTAGCGCATGATGAAGGTTAAAATTACACGCGATACCATTGTGAGAATGCCGGCCGGTACCGTTGTTGATGTAACGGATGATGAAGGCAAAAGGCTTATCGCATTTGGCAACGCGAAAAAAGAAGTCAAGAAGGACACGAAAAAGGGCGGCAAGTAATTGCTGCCCTTGATAATTGGGGTTGAAAAATGGCAACACAAGAAATGATCAATAAAGCCAAACTAACTTTGCGCTTAACCAAAAATGCATATGATTCACAGATTGGCGATCTAATTGATTCGGCATTTGTTGATATGAATATTGCAGGGGTTGAGATCCCCGAAACATTAACGCCCATTGTTGAAACGGCGGCATTAACTTATGTTTCGATGCATTTCGGTGAGCCGGATGAATATGACCGCATCAAAAAATCATATGATGAACAGAAAGCGCAGTTGGCCACATTTACCGGTTATACAGATTGGGGCGATGAATAGATGGATAGATCAGATGTTATCACCCTAATATCGTTGAGCCAGGTGCAAGATGAATACGGCAGATGGGTAAAAACCGAAAAGGCCGATGATGTTTTTGTGCAGGTTGATTCCGTTTCACAACAAGAATTTTATGAAGCGGGGCGCAACGGCCTTAACCCGGAATTTCGTTTTCGCATGTTTTTCGGCGATTATGATGGCCAAACCATATGCGAATATGATGGTCTGCGGTATTCGATTTATCGCACATATAGGCAGCGCAATGATGTGATTGAATTGTATGTTGAAAGGCAGGGCGGCACAAATGGCGCGCAGGGTAACACTTGAAAATTTGCCCGATGCGATTGCGGATATTCTTGATGAATATGAAGCCGACACCATAAGATCCACGCATGATGTTGTGCGCAAGATGGCACAAACAGGCGCAAGGGCGGTTAATTCGGCCGCAAGTGCTGCATTTGGCGGCAAACGCTATAAATCGTCATGGTCAGCGCAAATACAAAATTCAAGGGTGGACGCGGGCGCGGTTATATATAGCCGCGTACCAGGTCTGCCGCATTTGCTTGAAAACGGCCACGCAAAGCGCGGGGGCGGCAGAACAACCGGCAAATCACATATCAAGCCGGTTGAAGAAAAATTGATCAAAGAGTTTGAACAAAATATAATGGTGAATTTGTAATGACATTCAAACAAGTTGCAAAAATGATACACGATATTGGTTTGCCGTGGTCATATTATCAATTTGATAATGATACGGCGGTGCCGCCGCCTTTTATCTGTTATTTCTATGAAGGCGGCAATGATGTATTGGCAGATAATTCCAATTATCAAAAGGTTGAAACATTGATTGTTGAACTATACACGGATGATAAAGATTTTACGCATGAAGCGGCGGTTGAATCGGCACTTAACGGTGCCGGTTTAGTTTATAGCCGCGAAGAAACATTTATTGATTCTGAAAAGATGCATGAAGTCATTTTTACATGCGGTGTAGTTATCACGGAGGTATAACAAATGGCTAACAAAATCAAGTATGGTTTGAAAAATGTGCATTATGCGATTGCCACGATTGCATCAGATGGCAGCGCAACATACGGCACACCGGTTGCATTTCCGGGTGCCGTTTCTCTTTCTTTAGAGCCGCAGGGCGAGAACACGCCTTTTTATGCTGACAATATCACATATTGGATTGGCAACGGCAATAATGGTTATGAAGGCGATCTTGAAATGGCCTTAATCACCGATGGTTTCAAAGAAGATGTTCTTGGTTATGTCAAAGATACAAAGGATGTTTACTTTGAGGATAAGGGATCACAGGCAATTCACTTTGCGCTTCTTTTTCAGTTTGAGGGCGATGACAAGGCAACAAAGCATATTATGTACAATTGCACATGCACGCGCCCGAATGCTGCCGGCGAAACCGTTGGCGAAAGCGTAGAGCCTGCAACCGAAACCGTTACCATCACGGCAAAGAGCATTTACAATGCTGACCTTGACACAGATATTGTCAAGGCCGAAGCCGGCCCGGCATCAGATGCAACCGTTTATGCCGGTTGGGAATCCGCGGTTTATCTGCCCACAGTTTAATCACATGAAGAAAGGAGAAACAACGCATGTTTGGTAAAGTTAATATTGGGGGTAAAGAAGTGGCGATGGCGGCAAATGCCGCCACGCCCTTTTTCTTTACACAGTTATTCAAACAGGATTTTTTCGTAGAATCGCAGAAAGTAACGGATGGCAATGAAGGCGCAGCCGTTGATCTTTTTTCAAAAGCCGGATTCATCATGGCAAAACAGGCCGAATATAACGAAACACCGGCCAAAATGCATGCATTGATGAACAAGTTAAGCCTAACCGATTATATTGCATGGCTTGAAGAGTTTGAAGCGATGGATATTGCGGTTGCGGCCGGTGATATTGCCGCGATTTATAGCGGCCAGGCCACGCCATCCACAAAGGCAAAAAACTGAACAGGCCAACGGATAGACCATACACATTAGGCGTGTATTTGAACACCGTTATCGGGTTAGGTTTATCATTAACCGATCTTGATTTGATCGAATACGGCACATTGATGGATATGGTCATTGAAGTTGGCAACAACGATCACAAATATAACCAATTAGCAACACAGGATGATTTTGATAGGTTTTAGAATATGGCATCAAGGGTACAAGGAATCACAATTGAATTAAACGCAAAGGCCACACCACTTGTTTCGGCATTGCGTGGCGTTGATACACAAATCCGCGCCATGAAATCCGGCTTGCGTGATGTTGATAAATTGCTGAAGTTTAACCCGGCAAGCACTACACTAATCACGCAAAAACAACAATTGTTGCGATCTTCTATTGATGCAACGAAAGAACGCCTTGCCACATTGAAACAGTCAATGGAAGAAATGAAGGCAAACGGCGTTGATGAATCATCCGAAGATTTTCAAAGGTTGCAGCGTGAGATTATTGACACCGAAAATAAGTTAAAGCAATTAGAAGGCGAATATGCAAAAGTTGCATCGGTTGTTGGTGTACAGATGCAAGCCGTTGGCCAAAAGATGCAAGAAGTTGGCCAAAAGATAAGCGCGGCCGGGCAAAAGATCACGCAAAATTTAACGGTACCAATTGCGGCATTGGGCGGCATTGCCATCAAATCATTCAATGATGTTGATAAAGGTATGGATGCGGTTGTTGAGAAAACAGGCGCAACCGGGCAAGCCTTGCAAGGCATGCAAGATTCCGTGAAAAACCTTGCAACGCAAATTCCTACCGATTTTCAAACCGCAGGCGATGCCGTTGGCCAGGTGAACACGCGTTTCAAACTGACCGGGCAAGAATTAGAAGATGTTGCGGGTAAATTTGTCAAGTTTTCACAATTGAACAAAACCGATGTGACAACATCAATCAATTCGGTGCAGTCTGCCATGGCGGCATTCGGTTTATCTTCTAAAGATACCGGCGATTTTCTTGATACATTAAATGCCGTTGCGCAGAATACCGGCGCGGATGTAAATCAATTAGCATCTGACATGACAACAAACGCGGCGGCGTTGAAAGATATGGGTTATAGCGCAAGCGATGCCGCGAATTTCTTGGGGCAATTGTCTGTTAACGGTGTAGATACCGGGCAGGCGATGGCCGGATTGAAAAAGGCATTCGCAGAATCGGCAGCCGAAGGCAAGCCGTTGAAAGATAAACTTGCAGAATTGCAAGATACAATGAAGAATGCAAGCACCGATTCCGAAGCATACGGCGCGGCACTTGAATTGTTTGGCAAGCGTGCCGGCCCGGCGTTGGCATCTGCCATCCGTGATGGCCGTTTATCGCTTGATCAATTAGGCACATCGCTGAAGGATAATGTTGGCAACATTGATAAAACATTTGAAAACACATTAGATCCGGTTGATAAATTCAAGATGGCCATGAATCAAGCAAAGGTTGCGGGCGCGGATCTTGGCGGTGCGATATTAAACCGCATCACACCGATGATCGGCAAATTGCAAGGCGTGCTTGAAAGAGCCGGCAAGGCATTCAAATCATTATCACCGGCGCAACAAGATATGATTGTAAAGTTTGGCTTGATTGCTGCGGCCATCGGCCCGGTCACGGTTGTTGTTGGCAAACTTGTAAGCGGCATTGGCAGCCTTGTAAGTGGCGTTGGCACCGTTATCACCAAATTTGCGGCGATGGGTGCAGGCGTTGGCGGCCTTGCAGCACCAATATTAACGGTTGTTGCGGCAATCAGCGCACTTGGCATTGCTACTTATACGGCGTATCAGCGGCATAAAGAATCGGTCATTGCGCAACATGAATTGACGGCAGCGCAACGCGAATCCCTTGATGCCATCAATCAAAGCACCGAAGCATATAAACAGGCATCACAGGCCGCAACCGAAAACAATAATGCCGTTACGGCGCAATTTGAGCATGCCCGCGCATTAAAAGAAGAATATAACAGCCTTGTTGATGCAAACGGCAAAATTGCCAAATCAGATAAAGATCGTGCGCAGGTGATTCTTGGAGAATTAGCGCAGGCACTTGGCTTGGAGAAATCAGAAATTGAAGAATTGATTGGCAAAAATGGCCAATTAGGCGGCGCGATTGACAAGGTTATTGCAAAGAAACAGGCGCAAGCATATCTTGATGCCAATTATGATGCGTATGTCAAAGCCATTGAGTTGCAAACAACAAGTCAGCAGAAATTGGCCGGCGCGTTGCAAACTGTTACCGAAAAAGAAACAAGTTTGAAAGCCGCGCAAGATCAGTTAGCACAGGCGCAAACCGCTTATGATAATTACACCGGCAGCAGCGTGGCGCGCAAGAATCAGTTGGCGCAGGCGGTGCGCGATGCGCAAACCGCGGTTGATACGGAAAAAGCATCGTTAAAAGAAGCGCAAGGCGATGTTGATAAATACGCCAAAGCAAGCGCAGACGCGGCCAACACAATTGCTAATTATTCAAATTTACAAGAAGCGGTGCAAAGCGGCAACATTAAAAAGATAAATGCCGCATTAACCAATTATCAGATGAATTTGAAAACGGCAACCACGGCAACGAAATCAGAATTGCAGGCGCAGGCAACCGCGGCACAAAACGATTACCAAACCATTAAAGCGGCATATGATAGCGGGCAAAAGGGCATCACGCAAACGATGGTTGAGCAGGCCGCAGCGCGTGCGCAGGCCGCGCAAGATGAATTGAATAAGGTTAAAAGCGATAGTGAGCAAGAATCCGCAGCGTTGAAAAGCGTAGGCACGGCCGCGGCATCATCCGCGGGCGATTTTAAGAAAATGAGCAATTCCGCAACAACCGAATCCGGGAAGGCATCAAAAGCGGTTAGCAAAAGCGCAAAGGATATTGATGATATTTTCCCGATCAATGTTGGCAAGATGCTGAAAGGATCTGTAAGTTATCCAACATTTAATTTCAAAGGATTCATTGAGAAATTCAAAGGCGCAGCAAAAGCCATTTTCCCGAATTTGACGGCGGCCATATCTTCTTTGCACTTTGCAAAGGCGTATGATAATCCGTATTTATTCACATCGCCATCGCTTTACGGCGGCGCGGTTGTTGGTGATCGTGGCGGCCATGCAGGCGGTGAAATGATTTATGGCCGTGATAACTTGATGCGCGATATAAGAGAAGCGGCAAACCCGATCACGCCGGATGAATTGTATGCAATCATCTTATCTGCGGTTGAAAGGGCAGACACCAAAATCAATATCAGCGGCCGCGAATTTGCACGCATTGTTAGAGAGGTATAACAAAGATGGTAGATGTTATCTATAAAGCATCAAGCGGCAATTCATACAATTTGCAGACAAACGGCAAATGGATCCGGGAAGCCAATTATCATGCATGGGCATATACGCCAAACGGCACCGATCTGCAATTTGGCAAGCGCGTTTCAAGTTTCGGCAAAGAGCCGGCAACATATAAAACGGTGCTGACATTTCACGGCACCGCTATTTCACGCGCTGCGCAGATTGCCAAATTACATGAAGAATTTGAAAACGATATAAGAGCCATGCAAACAGGGCAATTGATTTGGGGCGATTGGTATGTAGATTGCTATATTATCGCATCAAGCACAAACCCGGCCAATTGCGATTGGACAGAAAACGAAATTGAGGTATATTGCCCGAATCCGTTTTGGATCAAGCAAGAAGAAAGAAGTTTCACCAAACAAGAAGAGCCGCCGATCGTGCAAGATTTTTTAGATTATGATTATGATTTTGATTATGATTATTTTCTTGGCGCAATCGGTACAGAAAGATGGATTCGATCATTTCCGTTTTCTGCCGAATTTCGCATGATCATATATGGCCCGGTATCAAACCCGCGCATAACAATCAATGATTATCCGTATCAAATTAATGATGCATTAGAAGCAACGGAATATATGATCATTGACAGCCGCGAAAATACGGTGATGAAACAATTGGCAAACGGCACCGCAATCAGCATATTCGATAAGCGCAACAAGGCGCAATCAGTATTTGAACAGATACCAGGCGGCACGCTAACAATCAATTGGACGGGTTTATTTGGGTTTGATCTGATTATCTATGATGAAAGAAGTGAGCCGGTAAAATGATGAACAATATAGTTGTTGCGGATCCTAACGGCAAAGAATTGCGCAACCTTGTCTTTGATACATATGATTTTGAAGTCGGCCACGGCGAAAATGATTTTCAAATAGAGATAAAGCGCGCTGAATATGATTATCTGCCGAATAAAGCGCGGTTATATATTCCCGGCACCGAATTGGGCGGTTTGTTTCGGCAATTAGATACCGATACAAACATGGATATAATTTGCCCCGGTGGTATCACATGGCGCGGAATGCTGCAAAAGAAGATCATAAGGCCGGCACCAGGTGCAGACTATGCAACCGATGCCGGCGAATTGAATGCCATCATTAAATCAAGGGTTGAAGCCGAATTTCCCGGCCTTTTCATCGGCGTTGATGATTCAACCGGCGAAACCGTCAATTGGCAATATGAAAGATATTGCACAATTGAAGATGGTTTCAAGAAGATGCTGCAATCAGTGGGTTATAAATTGCAATTGCAGTATTCGCAAGCCGATAAAGCGGTTGTTGCGCAGGCGGTGCCGATCATTGATTATTCATCTGATATTGAGTTTTCATCCGATATGCGCGTCAATTATCAGATGCAACGGCAAGGCGATGGCGTTAACCATCTGATATGTTTGGGCAAAGGTGAATTGAAAGATCGGGTTGTGCGTGATCTGTACATTGATGCGGATGGTAATGTTTCAACCACACAATATTATTTCGGCGTTGATGAAGTTTGTGATGTATATGATTCCGGTGGATCTGAAGAAGAAGATTTGGTGAACAATGGCACCGAAAAACTAATTGACCTTGCCAATAAAGATGTTTTCAATATAAAGGTTGATCCAACAATCGAAATTGAAATTGGTGATATTGTTGGCGGGCGTGATTATTTATCCGGTATGAATATGAATGCGCCAATATATTCAAAAATTGTAAAGTATTCTGCCGGCGTGGTTACGATTGATTACACATTAGAAGAAGATAGGTTGAATGTTACGCAAATGCGATCAATAAGATCCATTAAGAAAATTGCAGATGTTGAAAATGAAACAAAGTTGGCAGCAATAAAAAATGAAGGGGTTAAGGCATGAATATTATAACAGGCTATAAAGGCACGCCACATATCACGGCGCAAGAAGATCGGGATATAAACATAGGTGCATTCGGCAATTCATTATCCGATGTTTTTGTGCCGAATGTTGGCCAAATGCTTGAAGCGGATATTGTATCAGCAAATGAAATTCGCATTCGCGATGGCGTTTTGGTGATGCAGGGATGCGCGGCATCAATTGATTATGGCGCATATGATTCTTTAGAGATCAGCAACGGCACGCAAGACATGGAGCGCATTGACATTATTGCGGCGCAGTATGAGCGTGATGGCGATACAAATGTTGAATCGGTTGAATTGGTGGTTGTTGAAGGCACGCCCGCGGCAAGCGATCCGCAGGCACCGGCATTGACCGGCGGCGATATACAAGGCGGCGATGCATTTGTGCAGATGCCGTTATATTATGTCAATCTTAATGGCGTTTCCATTGATAGCATTGATCAAATTTTCATATCAGTTGATTCAATGTATGATTGCACACTAACACCGGCAACAAAAGCAAAATGGCAAGCGATTCTTGAATAGAAGGGGGCAAAGATTATGGGCATGATAAATGATGCATTAGATTATCTTGCAGAAACTTGCAACGGCCTTTTGGTTGAAAGCGATTATATAAGCGGAATCAGCGCAAGCACTTGGTATTATAACGGATCTAAAAGCATATCAAAAACAGGATATGAGCCGATTGCGGTTATTGGTTATCAGTTAAATCAAGCAGGCTTGCATTTGTATAAAATGCTTATCAATGGCAGCAATATGGAGTATGGCATAGGCCTTAATCAGAATAGCGGCACAATGAGTGGCATCCGGCTTGATTTTCAGATTTTATACAGAAAGACAGGCGCATAAATCATTTTTGTGCGAATCATAACGGCATCCCTTGCGGGGGTGCTTTTTTATTGGGGGAAAAAGCATGAAAGCAAAATTAACATCAAGAAAGTTTTGGATGATGGCGGCGGCGTTTCTTGGATCTTTAGGTGCAAGCATCGCCGGCATATCAAGCGATAACACAACAATCGCGGTTGTTGGCATTGTTTGCAGCATGTTATCTGCCGCGATCTATGCAGCGGCCGAAGCGGCCGTTGATAAAAACAGGGGGTGAACATTATGGCAGTTATGATAGGAAATGCCCGCATAAGTGAGCGCGGCACCGTAAACGGCGCAAAGGGCGATCAGACCGGCAAAGAAGTGATGATTCAAACATGGGCAAGCGGTGGCCGGTGGGCGTATGTGATACGCCCGAAAAGCGCAACCGTTGCAAAGAAGATTGCAGATGCCATGATTGCCGCATGCAAGAATAACAACATCGGATATAGCCAGGCAGACCGATTGAGCCTTTACAAACTTGCATCTAAAAACGGATGGAATCTTGCAAAGGTTGGCAAATGCAATTGTGATTGTTCATCATTGGTTGCCGTATGCTGCAACGCGGCGGGCATCAAGATCCCTGCAACGATCTATACCGGCAACGAATTGAATTTTCTTAAAGGCACCGGCAAATTTGATGTTTTTACCGGCGTAAGTTATACGCAATCATCGGCAAACCTTAAAGCCGGCGATATACTTTTGAGAAATGGCCACACCGCTATCGTTACCGAAGGCGCAAAGCCGTTGAAGCCTGCGGCAAAGAAACCGGCAGCCAAAAAGCCTGCATCAAAGAAAAAGAAAACGAATGCGCAGATTGCTAAAGAAGTAATTGATGGCAAATGGGGCAACGGCGATGCAAGAAAAAAGAAACTAAAGGCCGCCGGATATGATTATAAAACGATACAAAAGGAAGTAAATAAATTATTGAAGAAATAAAATGTACATCGTTAAAGCATCAATAAACGGTGTACATTTTTCAATAATTTGCAAATGTATATAGAAAGAAGCATCATCATGGAACAAATAACAATCGGGCAAATCGCATTGGCAATATCGTTTTTGGTTGGCTTGATCGGGGGGATCAGTTACCTAAAAACCCACATAGAAAAATGGATTAGCGAATCATTGAAAGATCAATTTGCGGCGATTGATACGCAAATGAACACATTGCAAAAGCATATTGATGATATTGATATGGCCACATGCAAGAATTTCTTGGTTGCCCGGTTGGCCGAAGCCGAAAAGGGTTTGCCGTGGGATGAAATCGAAACAGAAAGATTTTATGAACAATATGAACATTATACCAAACACGGCGGCAATTCGTATATTGTCAACAAGGTTGATAAGTTAAAAGAAAAAGGTTACTTGTAAAAGATCACTTGAAAAGTTACGCGGCGCGCATTCGGTCAAATGGTGCGTGCCATTTCCCCTTTTCTACCAGGGGGCGGGGTTTCTCCTTTTTGTTGTACGCGGGCATGCTTCTTTACTCCCCTTTTTGTGCATGCCCGCGGTGCATTTTCGGTGTACTTTTTACCAAAATATATAAAATAATACAATGCCGCATATGGAGATATGCCCATAAATACAGTATTATGCAGAATTGCAAAGGGTTATTATATCCGGCCTGCGGCAGTATGAAAAACGCGGAAACGCCCTATTTGTAAGGCATTCCGCGTTTCTTTTTTTATTTTCGGTGTATTTTCGGTGTAAAATGGTGCAAAAATCAAATCAGATGCACATTTTTTATCAATTCATTATCCTTTTCTTTTCGCTTTTCTGTTATGTGAATATATATTTCCCGCGTGATCTTTGAATCTTCATGCCCTAACCGGCGGGAAATCAAATCATATGGTAAAGTTTCTGCCAACATGCTTGCATGTGTATGCCGAAAGATGTGCGGCGTGATCTTTCTGCCCAATACTTTCAAAGAGGTTTCGCGCAAATATTTACGATATGCATAATAGTGCGCGTGCGCGCCGGTAAGGTCAAAGAATAGCGGCGTGCGGTCAAGATATAGGATGCGGCGGTTTAACTTGTTACGCGCCAAAATAGAGCGTGCAAGGGCGTTTAGATCATCTTGCATATATATCACCCTATTTGATGCATATGTTTTCG
>JAEIGA010010674.1_pt1 | contig 13933 bp, 8 predicted proteins | sample 9270691 | NCBI WGS metagenome assembly JAEIGA01 (sample SAMN17057246, study PRJNA624740) | gut metagenome | biome: biome; isolation source: fecal sample | host: Bos grunniens | place: China: Xizang | collected 2019 | reverse complement strand
GATCTGAGCGATGTTCGCCATTGTGAGACGGTCAGTGTGACGGTGGAAGATGTTGAGTGACATTGCGGCAACCATTGCGTCACGCATTGTGTTCTGCTGATAGAGGTGACCTGGGTTTGTGCCCGGCTCTACATCGAACCATGTTCCCCACTCGTCGAGGAGAAGGTCAACGGTCTTGTCAGGGTCGTATGCGTTCATGATAGCCTTGTGGTTCTCGATTACTTCCTCAACCTCTACGGCCTTTGAGATCATATTGTACCACCACTCAGTGTCGAAGTCAGTTGCAGAGCCCTTTGAGCCTTCCCAACCCTTAACAGTATAATAGTGGAGCGAGATACCGTCCATCTGGTCAAGGTCGATGTTGTTCATGAGGACCTTTGTCCAGTTGTAGTCGTAGTCAGAAGCACCGCTGGCAACCTTGTAGAGGATGTTTCCGTCGTAGTTGCGGCAGTAGATCGCATAACGGCGATAGAGGTCTGAGTAGTACTCAGGACGCATCTCTCCACCGCAGCCCCAGCTCTCGTTACCTACACCGAGATACTTGAGCTTCCAAGGCTCCTTGCGTCCGTTCTTCTCGCGGAGTTCAGCAAGTGTACCGCCTTCTGCTGTGATGTACTCAACCCACTTTGCAAGTTCCTCTACAGTACCTGAACCTACGTTACCTGAAAGGTAAGGCTCGCACTCGAGGAGTTCGCAGAGGTTGAAGAACTCGTGTGTACCGAATGAGTTGTCCTCTACGGTACCACCCCAGTTGTTGTTGATCATCTTAGGACGGTTTTCCTTTGGACCGATACCGTCCATCCAGTGATACTCGTCGGCAAAGCATCCGCCTGGCCAGCGAAGTACAGGAACCTTGAGTGTCTGGAGAGCCTCTACGAGGTCCTTTCTGTAACCGTTGATGTTTGGAATATCCGAATCTGGACCCACCCAGATACCGTCGTAGATACAGCGGCCGAGGTGCTCGGCGAACTGACCGTAGATTTCCTTGTGGATCTTTGGCTGGTTTTCAGCCGTTTCATGTACATTTACCTGTACCTGGGCATTCATGACGAGTGCTGCGCATGCGCCCATAAGGACAAGAGCGATTCTTTTCATATGAAATGGTATTTTAGTTTAAGTGTTATATCGTCGCAAATATAGCGTTTTTTATTTCTTGAGCCAAGTTTCCGGATTCTGGGCCGTCTTTCCCTTCCAAAGTTCGAAGTGGAGCTGTGTCTGACCATTGATGGTATCCACGGTTCCGAGGACATCTCCGGTCTTTACCTTCTGGTCCGCCTTGACGGTCACGTTCCTGAGCTTGCAGTAGAGGGTGAAATAGTCTCCATGGTCCACCATGACGCACTGGTTGTAGCCCGGAAGCACCATCACCTGACGCACTACGCCGTCAAATACGACCTTCGCCTGCTCACCCTTCTGGACCGCAAGGTCGAATCCGTTGTTCTGAGGCATGACGATGTTGTATACAGGATGCTTGTGCGAACCGAAACGGCCCACGATGACTCCTTCGACAGGCCATGGCAGCTTGCCCTTGTTCTTCACGAACTCGGCAGCCAACTTCTGATCGACCACGGTCTTGTTCTTATTGGTAGAAGAAGCTTTGTTTCCACCCATCGCTGCGGAGATGATACGTTCGATCTCCTTGTTGAGTGCCTGGACTTCCTTCTTCTTGGCATTGAGCTGCTTCTGATATGTGCTGCGGTTCTTCTTGAGCTGCTTCACCACATTGTCTGCCTTGGCCTCGTCCTGCTTGAGGCTGTTGAGTTCCTTGACCCTCTCTGCCTTTACGGCCTCCGCATCCTTCTTCATCTGGGCCAGCTTCTCCTTCTCGTCCTCAAGTTCCTGCTTTGCCAGACGTATCTTCTGGGCCTCGTCCTTCATCTGTTCGGACATGTTTCGGAAATATCCGAACCTTCGCAACGCCTGACCGAGGTTGTCGCTGGCAAGCATGTACATGTACCATACGCGGGCATCCCTATGCTTGTAGACGTTAAGGACAAGTTTCTCATAATGTTCTACAAGAGCATCAATACGTCGGTTTATCTTATTGATTTCCAACTGTTTCAGATATATCTCATCATTATACTTCCTTATCTGACGCTCGCTTTCCGCAACAAGTTCCCTACGGTTGGCGACCTTCTTTCTGATAAGGTTAAGGTCGGCGAGCATGGTGTTGCTCTGGGAAGCATTCTCCGCCAGCTGACGGTCGATGATGGCAATCTCCCTCTCCAGCCTTGCCTTCTTCTCTTCCTGAGCCTTGGTATCCTGAGCCGCAGCCCCGGAGCTGAAGCACAGGGACAGAACTATCGCAAATATGATCTTATGGAATATCTTCATCTTATGTCTATCGGTTCACGGCCTTCCTCTTCGCCTCCACCTTCTGATCCAGGTCAGGAATGTCGCCGTTGTTCTTCTGTTTTGCCAGGTTCCAGTACACGAAGGCCATGTCGTATTCTCCGAGGGCATACAGAACCTCCGCATAGTGGTCCAGACACACAGGGCTGTCCTTTGCGCCATAGAGCATCGCCTGCTTGAAATAAGGCTTGGCCTCGTCTGCCTTTCCCTGAAGATAAAGGATCCAGCCGATGGTATCCAGATATGTGGAATTGTTAGGCTCGGCCTCTATGGTCTTCTTGCTCATAGCATAGGCCTTCTTAAGCTTCTTGCCCTCCGTACTGAGGTAATATGCATAGTTGTTGAGCACATACACATAGTCCGGATTGATCTTCAAGGCCTTGTCATATGCCTTGTATGACTTCTTCGGCTCGCCGAGCTGATGGTAGATGTCACCCATTGTGGACCATGCCCTGAGAGTGCTCGAACTGTCAGCCGGAGCAACTTCCAGCACCTTCTCACATATGTCGAGGACATCTTCGTATCTTTCAAGGTTGTAATCTCCGACGCTCGCCATCTCGAGGAAGGCCACTTCGCCCGGGAATCTCTCGAACGCCTTTCGTCCTTCAACGGAAAGGTCTTCCCATTCCTCTGCATACATCAGGAACTCCACATATGTGGCGCTCGCCGGGAAACTCTTCGGAGACACCTCAACGCTCTTTCCGAAATACTTCTTTGCCTCTGCGTTCCTCTGGGTCGAATAATAGTACACTCCCGCGGTATGAAGCACAGTGCTGTCGTCCGGATGCATCTGCAGGGTCTTTTCCAGCACCTGGTCAAGCTGCGGCGCAAACGTACGTATGAACTTAGGTTCGGTCCTCTGCACGACAGCCATCAGGTAGTCGCTCTTCTCTGAAGCGTAAACGGCCTCCGACCCGACGAATGTATCCAGCACCTTGAAATAGTCGTCGTACTTTCCTGTCATCCTGTAGGCCTCTGCCTTTCCGAGAATCGCAGGCGGATAATCCGGAGCCAGTTCCAGAGCCTCGTTGTAATATGCTATCGCGGTCGAGTCGTTGTAGGTCGACATGTGCCAGTCCGCAAGGGTCGCCAGCACATACGGAGACGAAAACTGCTCGTTGTATTTCTCAAGGGATTCAAAGGCCTCCTCATGTCTGTTCATGGTCCTGAGAAGGTTGAAGCGGTACATTGCCAGAGCGTCGGTAACTCCGAATATGGTCTCGATCTGACCGATGGTCTCGAGCGCCTTGTCATATTCACCCTGGGCCGCATAGAGGTTCACCATGTCCTCGTAGAGTTCAGTCCTCTTCGGGAAGTCATCCACGAGCTTCTCATACATATCTATCGCAAGTTCCTGACGCTGAGTGCTTCCATAGATTCCTGCGAGTCGATATCTGTACCAGAAGTTACCGGAGTCAAGGCTTACCGCTGTCCTCAGATACTCCTCTGCCTCCTCCACCTCGTTGTTCATCAACGCTACCGTCGAAAGGTAGTACCACGCGGCATCGCTCTCCGAATCCTTGGCAAGAAGGTCCAGCAAGGTCTTCCTTGCCCCTTCGAAATTGCCTGAATTCAGGTCAGATACAGCTGATACTATCATATTTTCGGTGTCAGCTCCGGGACGTGGAGTCTGCGCATGAACAGAAAGATGCACAAGAACAGACATCAACAGCACCGAAACCACCGATTTCAATATCTTTATCATAATGATTCTGCAAACATTGTTGAAAACATACAAAAATAATACGGAATTCGCGAAAAATGCATAAGTTTGAAAAAAATGTGATGAAGATGCAACATTACGGGTCCGTTCTGCATCTTATATCGGCATGAAAATTTGAGAAACCTTCCGGACCCTAAAGAGATTACCGTGGCAGAGAACTTTGACTTAAAGCTGATTAAATCATGCAGAGAAGGAGACAGGGCGGCCCAGAAGGTTCTATATGAACGTCTGGCACCACGCATGTTTCCCGTATGCATACGGTATATCGGAGACAGGGAACTGGCCCAGGATATGCTCCAGGAAGGGTTCATAACATTGTTCACGCGTCTGGACGCCTTCAAGGGAGAAGGTTCCTTCGAGGGATGGGCCAGGAAGATATTCATAACGACAGCCTTGATGGAACTGCGACGGAAGGACGCACTGAAGATGAGCGACGAACTGGATGTGGTGAGGGGGATGAAGACGGACACGGTATCCCAGTTGCAGAAGATAGGCTACAAGGAACTGATGGACCTCATAGCTACCTTGCCGGCCGGATTCAGGACAGTGTTCAACCTTTATGCAGTGGAAGGATTCACGCATAAGGACATCAGCGAGATGCTGGGAATAAGCGAAACGACATCAAGGACGCAGCTGAGCAGGGCAAGGGCATGGCTGCAGAACAAGATAAAGGAGATTGAAAATGTTTGATGAAAATAAATACAAAGAGTCTGACGAACTGATGAGGTCGATCCTCTCTCAGGCGGAGGAAGAGGTTCCTGCGCATCTCTGGGAGGGCATCTCGTCCGAACTCGACAGACTGGACGCAGCAAAGAAGACAAGGCCTGTCGTTCTTTGGTTCAGGCGTTCGGCGATAGCGGCCGCAGCGGCTGCCGCTGTCGTGGCAGGTGTTTTCATCGGCATGAAGGACAACGGAAACATCATCACGGACCCGACCGACAGAAGCGTCATCGCAGTGGCGGAATCCGCGGCCATTCAGATGGACGGAAGCCTCGGTTCTCCGGCATCGATTGCAGACAGGCACCTTCCATATGTGGCGGATGCAGACGATGAGGTAAAGGAGGCTGTGCTGATTGCCCAGGAGCAGGTAGAACAGGAGCAGGTGGAGCAGAAGCAGGTGGAACAGAAGGAAACACCGGCAAGAGAAGATGTCCGGATCCCGCAGGAAACATGGACAGACATATGGGTAGACGAGGATGAACCTGCTACAAGAAGACGCCGCGTATCGCTCACGGTATCGGGAATCGCCGGAACAAACAGCGCCCAGAGCGGCGGAGCCCCTCTCCTCAAGCGTCCGTCACTCTCGACTACAAAGCCCAAGACCGGCGTCGTGCAGAAGAGCACGGATGCGACTTATGGCCTTCCTGTATCATTCGGAGCAGGATTGAAGTTCGACCTGACAGACAGATGGTCACTCAGCGTGGGTGCAAACTACACCCTTCTTGCAAGCAAATTCTTCGGAACATATACTCTCGTAGGCGAGGACGGCAGGGTCGAGGAGTCGATTTCCTCTGACATCCGCAACATGCAGCAGTACATCGGCGTACCTGTAAACGCATTCTACAACATCGTGAGCAGGGATTTCATGAACTTCTACGCATACGCCGGCGGAACTGTCGAGAAATGCATCTCCGACAGATATGAAGTCCTCAACACCAAGTACATCCACAAGGGTACGACAAGTGGTGTCCAAGCGTCAGCCAACCTCGGTATCGGAATGGAAGTCCTTCTTGGAAGACATCTCGGTCTGTACTTCGACCCGAGCCTGCGATACTACTTCGACTGCGACCAGCCGAAGAGCATCAGGACCGCCCAGCCTCTCATGCTGGGACTCGAAATGGGTCTTAGAGTTCGACTCTAAGAGTTCTTGACTGGTCAGGATTGATGGTGAAATATACCTTGAGGGTCTCCTCTGGGAGCAGTTCCTCGATGTTCTCAGGCCACTCCATGATACAGAGACATCCGCTGTCAAGATAGTCGTAGAGGCCGATCTCAATAGCCTCCTGCAGCTTGTTGATCCTATAGAAATCAAAGTGATACATAGGTTCTCCGTCCGCCCTCATGTACTCGTTCACGATTGCGAATGTAGGAGAGCCTACAGGGTCTGTAACTCCGAGAGCCTTGCATATAGCCGTAGTGAAAGTCGTCTTTCCGGCACCCATAGGTGCAAAGAACGCTACAAGAGTATTGTCACCGATGACTTCAAGGAATTCTGCGGCTGCCCTGTCAAGATCTGCCGTGCTGCTTATGGTAATCTCATGTTTCATGCGGCAAAGATAGCAAACTTTACTGAAATACATTCTGACGGTCCAGAAAGCGGTATCCCGCCGCTTCCGATATATGCTCGGGCCGGATATCTTCGTAACCGTCCAGGTCGGCAATCGTACGGGCCAGCTTGATGATGCGTGTACATGCGCGGGCTGAAAGTCCCATCCTGTCGATCAGCTTTTCCAGAAGGTCCTTGCATTCACTGTCCAGCGGACAGTACTTCTCTATAAGGCGGTTGTTCATCGCCGCATTGCAGAATATCCCATCTTCAGCAAACCTCTTCCTCTGTATCTCCCTGACCTTCAGCACCCTTTTCGCCACGGAAGCGCTGGATTCGGCCGGTCGTCTCTCCACGAGTTTCCTGGAATCTATGGGATGCATCCACAGCTGGATGTCGATACGGTCCATGATCGGCCCTGAAAGCTTCGACATGTAGGCAAGACGGCGGGACGGGGTGCATGTACATCTGTCACCTTCCCCATAGAACCCGCAGGGACATGGGTTGGCAGCGGCCACGAGCATGAAGTCCGCCGGATATTCCACCTTCGACTTCAGACGCGAGATGGTGACCTTCCTGTCCTCCATCGGGGCCCTGAGCACTTCCAGCACCTTCTTCGGAGCCTCGCAGAACTCGTCGATCATGAGGATTCCGTTATGGGCGAGCGAGATCTCGCCGGGCATGATGTTGTCCGAGCCTCCGCCCAGCAGGGCCGCGACCGAAGCGCTGTAATGGGGCGAACGGAAAGGACGGACCTTCATCAGACCGCCGAGCGGATTGCCCTTTCCGGCCACGGAATATATCTTGCTGGTCTGTATGGACTCTTCAAGGGTCATGGGAGGAAGGATGCCCGCCATCGCCTTTGCGAGAGAACTCTTACCGGATCCCGGGGCACCGATCATTATGACATTGTGACCTCCGGCACAGGCTATCTCGACTCCCCTCTTTGCTCCTTCCTGACCGATTATCTCGGAAAAGTCCATCAGTCCGGCATAGTCCGGGGTCTCTGCCACGGCAGGGGTCATGCTCCTGACCTTAAGATCCTCACATTCCTCTTCGGCGGAAAGTATCCTGAGGACATCACTGAGGTTCCTGACGGCGAACACCTCAATGTTCCCATATTCCACCGCCTCCATCGCTGAATCCGCAGGCAGGATACATCCCTTGAGCCCCTCCCTTGACGCCAGTTCCACTATCGGAAGCGCCCCCGGCACATCCCTTATCCCTCCATCGAGGCTGAGTTCTCCCATGACCATATAATCTCCCAGAAGAGGAAGGTCCATCTGACCAGAGGAGGCTATGATGCCCAAGGCGATGGGAACGTCATAGCCGCTTCCTTTCTTGTGCATGTCTGCCGGAGCGAGATTTATCACTATCTTCTTGCCAGGTATCCTGAACCCGAGAGCCTGCAGGGCCGTTATGGTCCTCAGCAGACTTTCCTTCACGGCCGCATCAGCCAACCCCACCAGATGGATGCCGATGCCGGCAGTCACATCTATCTCCACAGTAACCGGAACCGCATCGATTCCGATACACTTCGCCGCATGAATGTTTATAAGCATCTTTTTTCGGTCAAAGATTGCCGTTAAAGCGCGAAAACATGATAAGAAACGGAAAAATGTGACGAAAAAAAGACGATAAGATAAATCTTTGCGCCATAAAATAAATTTTATGATAAGATTTGACACATAAACGCAATTCCATGTGGCAGATTTTGCCTATTTTTGAAATTATTGCAAATACTGATATTAACAATAACACTAAACAACAACATTATGAACATTCTGTCATTGCTGCTCTTGCTCATCAGTCCGTTCGTGATTGAAGACGAGACCCCAATCTACCAGAACACCAACTACTCTTATGAGGAAAGAGCGGTTGACCTGGTATCCAGACTGACTCTGGAAGAGAAGGAAAGCCTTCTCGGCAACAACATGGCTGCGATTCCAAGACTCGGAGTGCGCCAGTACAATGTATGGAGCGAGGCTCTTCACGGAGTTCTTGCCGGAGCAAACCCTTCCGTAGGCCTCCAGGGACCTACTTCCTACCCTAACAGCGTAGCAACAGGTTCTTCATGGGATCCTGAACTTCTCGAAAGAGAGGCATCTGCAATCGCAGACGAGGCACGCGCAATATTCCAGACAGGCACAAAGGGACTTACATTCTGGTCTCCTGTGGTCGAGCCTATCCGTGACCCGAGATGGGGCCGTACAGGCGAGTCTTACGGTGAGGACCCATTCCTTTCTGCAGTAATGTCAGGCGCTTATGTACGCGGACTCATGGGCGACGACCCGGACTACCTCAAGGCAGTTCCATGTGCAAAGCACTATTTCGCAAACAACAGTGAGTTCGACCGTCACGTCAGCAGTTCGAACATGGACAGCCGTGACATGAGAGAGTTCTACCTCTATCCTTACAAGGAACTCATCGAGAACGACGACCTTCCGTCAATCATGTCTTCATACAATGCCGTGAACGGCGTCCCTACCTCTGCAAGTACGCTTTACCTTGACACAATCGCCCGCCGCACATACGGTATGAAGGGTTATGTGACAGGTGACTGCGCTGCGATCGAGGACATCTTCACAGGCCACTACTATGTGGAGACTGCAGAAGAGGCTACCGCTGCCGGACTCAAGGCTGGTGTGGACTCTGACTGCGGAAGCATCTATCAGAGAGCTGCGATCAACGCACTCAACCAGGGACTCATAACAATGGCCGACATCGACCGCGCACTCGTGAACGTATTTACAATCCGTATGCGTACAGGTGAGTTCGATCCGGAGATGAAGGTTCCTTATGCACTTTATCCTGCAAGCACGGTAAATGCTGAAAGATATCAGGCCCTCGCTGAGGAAGTCGCAACAAAGACTCCTGTCCTCCTCAAGGACGAGATCGTAAGCGGAACAGACCGTAAGGCCCTCCCTATCAGCGCTTCTTCAATCAAGTCCATCGCAATCATCGGCCCTCAGGCTGACGACGTGGAACTTGGACCTTATTCAGGACGTCCTGAGGAAAGCAGCCGCATCAGCCCTTACAAGGGTATCAGCGACTATCTTGCCGCACGCAACCCTGAGGTCAAGGTTACCCTTGCATCCGGCGGTAGCACAAAGAGCAAGAGCAACCTCCTTTATGTAGCTTACTTCGATCTCCACAAGGCTGACGGTACAGTGACAAGACATGACGCAACCAAGTACAGCGCATGTTCTGACGGCATCACAGTAGGTTCAGGTATGGGTACTGAGGAGCAGGTCCGTTCAATCGACGACGGCTCATGGACAGCATATGAGAACATCGACCTCATGAACGTGGAGAAGATCACCATCGGCGTGAACATCCCTACCGAGGGCGGTATCATCGAGGCACACGTAGACTCACCAAGCGGTAACCTCGTAAGTACACTCGAGGCTACAAAGGCATCAGGCAAGCCTGTAGGCGGCGTTTACGGAGCCAGCACACCGATGGAGGCAAGAGTCCTCAGACTTGGCGTGAACGAGCTCAAGACCCTCTACCTCGTTTACAAGGCACCGGAGGATGACGAGATCGACGAGAGCGTACTCAAGGCTGCAAGAGAATCTGACGTTGCTGTCGTATTCGTAGGTACTGACGAGAACACTGCAACCGAGGAGGCTGACCGTCTTACACTCGATCTCCCTGGCAACCAGGTGAAGCTCATCAAGGCCGTAGCTGCCCAGAACAAGAACACAATCGTGGTGATGCAGACTCTCGGATGCGTCGAGGTCGAGGAGTTCAAGGACCTTGAGAACATCCCGGGCATCCTCTGGACCGGTTACAACGGCCAGGCACAGGGTGCTGCAATCGCGAAGATCCTCTTCGGCGACGTGAACCCGGGCGGCAAGCTCAACGCTACATGGTACAAGACCGTGAAGGATCTCCCTGCAATCACAGACTATACCCTCCGCGGAGGAGAAGGCAAGAACGGACGTACCCTCTGGTACTTCACAAAGCCTGTTTCATATGAGTTCGGATACGGTATCTCATACACCACATTCGAGTACTCTAACTTCAGAATCAGCAAGACTGCGATCACTCCAGCCGACAAGATCACCGTAAGCGTGGACGTAAAGAACACCGGTTCATACGACGGAGATGAGGTCGTTCAGATTTATGTGACCACTCCTGACAGCCCTGCATCAGCACAGCGTCCTATCAAGAGACTCAAAGGCTTCGAGAGAGTGACAATCCCTGTAGGACAGACCAAGACAGTAAGCATCGACATCGACTGCGAGGACCTCTGGTTCTGGGACATCGATTCTGACAGGATCGTTTACGACAACGGAAGATACGTATTTGAGGTGGGTTCTTCATCAAAGGACATCCGTGGCACTGTCACAGCGACAATGAACGGTTCTGCATTCGCTCCTGAGCTCAAGACCGTGGTAGCTGACTGCGGAGTTTCAGTACTCAAGGTGGGCGAAACTGCAGCGACTTCATACACAGCATGTATGACTGATGACGCATTCATCAGCCTCGACCGCACAAAGGTTGTCTACAGAAGCAACAACGACGCTGTGGTTTCAGTAGACCAGAACGGCAAGATCACTGCAAAGTCACAGGGCGTTGCAACAATCATCGTCGAGGTTACAGTCGACGGCAAGACAGTATGCGACACATACTCTGTAAAGGTAATGCCTGACCTCGAGCTCGCAAGCCTCAAGGTTGCCGGCAAGTCAGTCCTCAAGAGCGGCGTAAGCCAGTACAGCTATGTACGCAAGGCTTCTGCAAAGGCTCCTGTAGTGGCAGCGACAGCAAAGGATGCTTCACTCAGAGTGGTGGTAGAGCAGGCTTCTGCAGTTCCTGGCACAGCAGTCATCAAGGTCATTGACGACGTTACAGCTGACTCGAAGACATATTACGTGAACTTCGGTACAAAGGCCGTTTCCGACGAGTTCAAGACTGCACCGGCATCTGCATGGACAGTACTGAACGAGAACAAGGCAAACTACACCGTAGAGAACGGTGCCCTTGCAATCACTACCGAGGCAGGTGACATCACAGCCGCAAACAACAATGCTGCGAACGTATTCGTCCAGAGCGCAAATACAGACTGGACAATCGACACCAAGCTCACATGCTCTGCTGCTCCTGCAATGCCAGCTCAGAACGCCGGCATCGTTGCATACCAGGATGACGACAACTTCGTGAAGTTCGTTTACAGCGCACAGATGGGCAGAAGAGGTGGCGCAGGCGGCGGTGCAAGCCTTACCATCCTTTCTGAAGACGGCGGCAACACCAAGGCTACCGTAAATGCAAGAGTGGCAGGCGTCGAAAACAATGTAGTATGGCTCAGACTCCAGAAGAAGGGCACTACATACACTGCTTTCTACTCTGTTGACGGCAAGAAGTTCACAGAAGCCGGACAGGTCGAGGCTGAACTCAAGGACATCCAGGCAGGTCTCATCGCATGCGACGGCGTAATGCCATCGTTCGGCGGTTTCAGAATGCCGGCTCAGGCTCCTGCACAGGCCCAGCCTATGAAGGCTTCGTTCGAAATGTTCAGGATCGTAAGCAGCGGTCTCTAGAAACCGATGCGTAGAACCATCATAATGATATTCATATCTCTGATCGGGCTTCAGGCCCGGTCAGAGACTTTTTCATGTACCGTACATGATGCAGTCATAACGGCAACTGACACTTCGCTCGTATGCCTCATGGACGGAGAAGAAATAGCCATGGACCTGCCTGAGGGCATGCACATCCGTGGCATAGATGCATTCGGAGACCGTGTAGTAGCCATTGCCGAAGGCGGACACATCCTGCACTGGGACAGCCCGTTCGACAAGGCCAGACGCATACGCATGGACATCAGGGGCGAATTCATCAGCATCGATGCCGGTGAGGACATCTGCTATGCGATAAGCGACCAGTCCGAGATTGTCTCCCTGAACCTGGCATTGCAGGGAAAGGTCTTCGATTTCAATGCCAACTATTCCGAATATTACGGACACATCAGTCTCATAGACATCGCCGCAGGCCCCACCGCAGTCTTTGTTGCGGCAGTCAGGGAGGACGGCACCCCCGCAGCATTCACATCCAGCAAAGGTACCGTCTGGAGTGAAAGGGAACTTGATTATGCCATCAACGGCAAATGGTACATGTTCAAAAAAATTCCCCATAGGATAACCTATGAGGAATTCTCCGATAATTATGTCCTGCATTGCGAGGACGGCACGGAATTTCACCTGCCGGCCTGTTCGCACTGCAATTTCGTCATTGAAAAGTGATTACTTCAGCTTGAAGCTGACAGCCTTGAGGTCGTCATCGTCCGATGATGAACCGTAAAGGATCTGATAGTCACCAGCCTTCACCACAAGGTCATCGGCAGCAGAGTCATAGTACTCGAATGAAGACATCGGAAGCTCGATCTCGACTGTCTTTGTCTCGCCACCGTTCATGCTTACCCTCTGGAAGCCCTTGAGCGCCTTTACAGGTGCCTCAGGATCGTTGAGACGCTTCACATAGACCTGTACGATCTCGTCAGATGCTACCTTGCTCTTGTTCTTGAGCTTCACTGACACTGTAACGCCTTCCTCCTTTACAGAAAGCTTTGCCTTGCCGTATGAGAAGTCTGCATAGCTGAGTCCGTAACCGAACGGATAGAGAGGTTCCTCCGTCATGTAACGGTATGTCCTGCCCTTCATGCTGTAATCAAGGAAGTCAGGAAGCTGGGCTGTGGACTTGTAGAATGTGATAGGGAGACGGCCTGATGGAGATACCTTTCCGCTTACGATGTCACCGACTGCCGTACCGCCTGCCTGTCCGCCGTACCATGCACATACGAGTGCATCGTAGTCAGCCTCGTTCTGCTCGAGAGCGACTGCACTACCTGAGCAGAGCACGAATACAACCGGCTTGCCGGTAGCCTTGAGAGCCTTGAGCATCTTGCCCTGAACCTCAGGAAGCTCGATTCTCTCGCGGTCACCGCCCTTGAATCCGTCGATGGTCACTCTCATCTCCTCACCTTCAATTGTAGGAGCAAGTCCACCCACGAAGAAGATCACATCTGCACCCTCGGCAGTCTTTGCAGCGAATTCCGCAAGAGCCTCAGGGGTGTAGTTCTCTGAAGGGATCGGCTTCGGAGCCGCTGCGAGGAGGGCCTGGCGTTCCTTCTCCATGCGCTGGATCTGTGCAAGCTGCTCTGCTGAAAGGCCTTCGTAGCCCTGTGCACGGAAACCTCTCTGGAGACGTGGGTCTACATATACATAACCCTCAACAAGGTCACATCCTCTGTCGTAGGTCACCTCAACGCCCGGATATGCCGCCTTGATACCCTCGAGGATAGTCACTGTATGCGATGGAGTACCGTTGTAGTTGCCGAGCATCATCTGTGCATCGTCAGCGTTAGGACCCACCACGGCGATCTTCTTCACCTTTGAAGGCTGGATAGGAAGAAGGTCGTTCTGGTTCTTGAGGAGAACCACTGACTGACGAGCCACCTTGAGAGCATGGTCCTTGTGCTCCTGCGAGTCTACGTTTGAATAAGGGATATTGCTCCATGGAACGATGGAAGCCGGATCGAAGAAGCCGAGTTCGAAGAGTCCGTTGAGAAGACGGCGTACAGATACGTCGAT
>JAEIGA010010673.1_pt1 | contig 13934 bp, 18 predicted proteins | sample 9270691 | NCBI WGS metagenome assembly JAEIGA01 (sample SAMN17057246, study PRJNA624740) | gut metagenome | biome: biome; isolation source: fecal sample | host: Bos grunniens | place: China: Xizang | collected 2019 | reverse complement strand
ATGTTCTTCTTATTAGGGTCTACTTCTATAGCCTTTACAGCTTCATTCAAGCCTATATTATGGTCTAAATAAGGGATACCCCATACTTTGATATCGTCTGTCTCCCTTGATTGCCAGTCAATACATTCCAGGAAGTTATAGTAGTTACTTAATATAGCAACCCAAGAATTAGAGGGGTGTTCTTTAGTATTAGCAGAAGGCATATCATGATTACCAGATATAGCCCAAAGCTCGGATTTGTATAAACCCCATTCTCCATACATATGAACCATCTCATACTGTAGAGTAGCAAAGAGATTATTACTGATAGACTCAGCTTTATGTAATAGATCTCCACAAAATAATACAGGACAATCATACTTAGCAGCCTTGCTTACAAGATGAGAGAGGACCTTGAAATGGTTCAGGGTCCTCTCGTTATCTTTATTGAACTTACTCCAATCATTTATGTGTAAGTCGCTGAAAGCAAGAGCTACAACCCTTTTCTTATCAGACATAGTATTACATTCTTAAAAAGTCATCAACTACCTGTTTAAGATAATCTAAGGAATCCATCTCAGGATGTATAACTAAGATGTCAGATGAGTAAACCTGATTACCCTTTTTTAGAGATACCCTGAATACAGGAGCATCTACTGGCCCCTCAGTTATAATGGTGTTGATCAGTTCACCTTCCCATAGATCGGTGATTAACCAGTAAATGAGTTGAGATATTTCGATATGGAAATATAGGTTAGTCGACCTTTTACCATTGTCTTCCATCTGCCAGTGTTTGAGATGGAAAGTATCAGCGGGTATAAAGATAACTTTATCGCACTGCATACAGGTTAGTTCCCGGCATACCTCAATAAATTGTTCAGTTTCACATTGAGGAAGACGATGAGAAAGCTTATTTATGAAGTAAGCTGCTGAATCCAGGTAGGACCTATCAGATACCAAAGTGTCAAACTTCTCGAAGGATATTCTCCTAAGGTTTAATACTTTAACATCTTGTCCAAAGATACGATCGGCATCCTGTGCTATCATATCCTTATGAGGCATCTTCGCTGTTTCAGGTATTAAGTCCGAATAACTACCTGATACAAACGGGATGTTATATTCCTCGGATATCCACTTAGCTAAAGTGGTTTTACCCATACCAGATGGGCCTGTTAGGTTAATTCGTGCCATGTGTCTTGAGTTAAGAGTTTTTCAAAAGGTTCCATAAATTGAGAAGTCATGAATGACATGCTTCCATATTTTGAGAATAGTACTTTCACTTTACGATTCAGTTCTTTTCTATCTCCCTTGTAGGGGTAGTAAATAGGAATCTTCTTGAGAGGGTGATGTTTAAGGGCTAACCTAATATCAATCATCTCTACGTTTCTCTGATATACCGCTTCTAGAGCTTCTCTATCAATTCTTGGGTAAGTAGCCTCGGAATCATCTAAGAAAGCCTGTATACTACCAAATTTATCAAGGAAAGTACGAGTATTCTTTTCACCCATTCCTTTGTACCCTGGTATATCATCTGATTTATCTCCTAGTAAACAAAGGAAGTCTACGCATTCTTCAGGAGAATATCCCATTATTTCCCTACAGGTTTTCTCCAAGATAAGGGCTTCTTTAGAAGGATTCAGTATCTTAACATTGTTGTTAAGTAGTTGGCAGAAGTCTTTATCAGAAGATATAATTACTACTTTACCTTTATGTTTTAGTGCAAAGTGTCCTATATAATCATCCGATTCATGGCCTAAGCCTTTCTTATCCCATATAACGGGTATGTTAAGATGCCTAAGGATTTTCTTGAGAGCTTTAGTTTGTTTATTAAAACTTTCGTAATCCATTGAAAGGTCTCTTACACGATGTTCTTTGTAACTTCCCAGAAGTTCATTTCTAAAATTAGAAGATTTACTTGCGTGAGTATCAAAAGTTACTAGAACATATGTAGGACGGAACCTTACAAGATATGATTGCAAGATTCTCATAAATCCATAGATCAACCCAGTATGTTCTCCTTGATAGGTTAGGTTCTTGAATTTATGAAAAGATCGATGGGCCAAGTTAGACCCATCGACTATAAGTAAAAGCTTATTTTCAGTTTTCGTCTTCCCCATCGTCTTCATCATCAAAGGATTCGTACTCTATGTCTCCGTCTACTGGATAGTAGTTAGTCTCTAGCTTAGATAACCTCTTCTTGGTAGAACCAATGGTGTTAATCTCTGCAGCTTTGAGAAGCTTCTTTCTGAGATCAGAATCTTCTTCCATTAGCTGTTGGAATTTCTCTTCTCCTCTGCATAGCTTGTTACCTTTGTACATGTAAGTACCACTAGAGTTCTTTTCAATGATGTCCATATCTAACAGAGCATCCTCTAAACCATAGTACCTATCAAAGCCAACCTCGTGGTATTTAGGATTAAAGTATACAGGTACTTTAGATATGGTAGGTTTTGGAGGGGCTACCTTGTTTTTGATAATACGGATAGTTACTAGTTTACCAGCCTTCCTCTCTTTACCTTTGTTTTTTACGGTAATTGACCTACCTGCATAGAAAGCTACCCTGATGGAAGCATAGAACTTAAGTGCAGCTCCTCCAGTAGTAGTAGAGTTATCCTTTCCAAAGCCAACATTAAGAGCTGTTCTAAGTTGGTTAATATACACCTGAGTGATGCCAAGTTTAGCAAATAATTCTGACCTGATACGGAAGTACTTATAAAGAGCCTTAGCTCTTCCTCCCATTTCAGCTTTACCATCAGCCATCTTAGCATCAATGTTATCTGCACAGTCCATAGCTGCAATAGAGTCCACTACCAAGAGTATAGGCTCATTATTTACAAGCTGAGACCTCCAGTATATAGCAAGGTCTGCTACCACATCTGAGATATACTCAATACGAGTATCCTGAATAACCGTTACATGATTTGGGTCAACTCCATTAGTTTCAGCCCAAGAATTCATCCAAGAATGTTCAGCATCTACCCATATTACATGACCTCCAAGCTGTTGACAGCAATAAGCAAGGTTGTAAGCTATGAGAGATTTACCTGAGCTTTCTTCTCCAGCTATCTCAAGGATTTTTCCATAAGGAATACCTCCTCCGAGAGCATAATTGAAAGCAAAGAATGTAGTTGGTAGCCAAAGCTTAGATTCTTGGGTCTCTGAAGCATTAACTATCATACCTCCATACTTTCTAGATATTTCGTTTAGGGTAGGGACTTTAACCCCTACTTTCTTCTTCGTTGCCATGATCCTTTGGTTTTAATTCCTGTTCTCTTTGAGCTTTAGCTAGATCGCTTTGATGAAGAGTGTAGATTCCCTGGAATACATATTCCTGAACTTTCTTACGTACCCCAGAAGGTAGATTAGATTTCTTTTCCAGAATCTTGTTAAATTCTGAGATAAGATCTCCGGAATTGAACATCCCTTTCTCTATGAGGTAGTCTTCATCAGTTCTTTTAAGTTTGCAGCCATCAGGGATTGTTAGGTTTTTTACCTTAGCATAATACCCGTTAATAGCTGAAGATACATGAGCCCTAAGTTCTAACCTGGTTAGATAGGCTTCTACTGAAATGTTAATGGGTGTGTTATTTGCCATAGTTGAGTTATTTTAGAAAAATAAAGCCCAGGACTTCTCAGCCGTGGGCTTCCGGGTTATATAATGTCAAAAGGCAGAGAAAGTTTAGATGTCACCTCTTTTCTTCTTTTTCTTATCCTTCTTGTCTTTCTTCGACTTCTTAGGAGTTTCTTCCTCGTCATCTTCCTCCTCCTCATCAAGAGAACCGTTGAGGAATTCGTCCAAGAGTTCTTCCAACTCATCATAAGGTTTTACCTGACCTCTGATAACCTCTTCAAGATCCATTTCCTTGATGAACTTGCTTGAGATATTGCTTTTTCCTCTTGGACAAGCAGTTACTGAATAAGTGGTATCATTCTTACCCTTACCTGAACGGGTGATCTTAATGTCATAACCCTCTTCTGGGTCAGTCATATCTCCCCAATCATCCTCATCTAGGTAAAGGTCTATGATATCCTGATAAACTGAGCTTGGGATGAGCATTGGTTTACATACTCTATCGGGATCAACTTCTTTACCCTTTTCGTCAGTAAAGCAAGTTACTCCGATGATATACCTTCTACGAGGTGAAAGCTGTTTAGCTAGTGCCTGATCCTCTTCATCTTTGGATGATTTGAGCTCCTGGTATTTGTCCATAAATGGGCATTGTTCACCGAATGTAGCAGGTGAAACGATTCCGCCCTTTTTAGGGTGATAGAACTGGATCATTTCCAGACCAATCTCCTTGTCTGGACCCTGAGACATAACTCTTACTCGGATAGTACCTTCCTTAGGAAAAATAATTCCACCACTGCCGCCTTTCTCAGAAAGCTGTTTCTTCCTGGCCAGCATCTTCTCTCTAGTGGTCATGCCAGTAGAGGATTTTGTTTTCTTTTTTGTCTTGTCTTTCATAACGTATTACGCATTAAAGTTAGCTTCAATATAGATAATTTCACTTAAAGATAGTACATAGAATTTCAGATCTGTAGTATCTATTTCCTTCTTGAATTTAGGGTCTATCTCTTTACCAGCATACATACCGTAAGTAAGGATATTACCTATTTCGATATCTTTGTAAGTCCGGTAATCCTCAGTGATAGTTCCAATCTTAATGGCTACTCCCTTACGAGGTATCTCTTCTTTATTCTGATTAGGTAGATAAAGAGAACCAACCTTAACCCCGTCTGGAGTGGCTGATACTGCTATTACGATCCTGTTTTCAGTTGGATAACCAATCATGTTATCCGCAATCTCTTTAGCTTTAGTTGGGCTAATGAGAGGTAATTCGATGTCTTTAATCATAACTTGTAGTTTATTGTTGTTTCCTTAAGTTTGCTGCTACTGTCTGTATAATACGTTCTCTTGATTCGTAAGCTCTGCATATACTGGTTAACCTGGTTGCTTTGTCCTGTGCTTTCAAATACTTACGTTCTAAAGACTGATACTTACCATTGGTAAGTGCCTTATGAGATGCTGCATCGTTAGTTAACTTAGAGTCGGACTCTTTGAAGAAGAGCCAGGCTTTACTAAAAGCAGCATCCTTTTCTTTCTCCAGTTTATTAGCCTTCTGTATAGCTTTATCCCTGAGTAAACAAAGAAATGCGTAATTAGAGGGTAAATTACGGAGTTGAGTGTTAATAGTACTTTCATCAATCGCTAGTTCTTTACTGATGTTGATAGTAACTTTCTTACCCTTGTACTTAATAACAAGGATATCGTCCTTAATTTGGTTTATGCTTTCCATTTTTTACTTCTCCAAATTTTTTAAGTACTTGATATAACAACATCCTACTTATATGATATTTCCGAGACAAAGTATCATAGGTATATTTACCAGACTTATATTCCTTAACCAAGGCTTTTTCTTGTAGTGGTGTTAATTTAGGGCTAGGTATATAATGTTTACCCTCTCTTACCATTTGTTTAGTATTTTCTTTATAAGTACCCCAGTATAGATTACTAACACAGTTGTTAGATCTAATACTATCCAAGTGACATACACAAGGTTTGTTCTCTGGGTTAGGTATATAAGTAATAGCTACTAATTGATGTATACCATAGGTTTTCTTTATACCTTTTTCATCTCTTAAACTTACAATCAAATACCCATTACTCTTTGAACGGGGTTTAAGAGCTTTCCAATATGATTTCTTATAACTACTGTATACTATTCCAGTAGTAGTTACTCTATAACAAGGGTAACCTGGTATAAGTTTACCCCTGTTTATTACTTTTTCCATCTTTTACCCTCCTCAAACATATCCGGAAATAATTTTGGGTACTCCTTAATATCAATATCCAGATAAGGTTTAGCTTGTTTCATATACTCTTCTACATCAAAATCTTCTTGAAGCATTTTGTTATAATCATACCCGGGTATAAAAGGTAATTCTTCAGCCATAGAACGTCCCACTCCAAAGCTCATTGACATATCAACATCATCTATACTGAATCCAAAATACTTCTTTGTTTCAGGGTTTCTAAATGTTTCCCACATTTTCCATACTGTCCATACATTTATATAAGAAGGGTTCACATAGTGATATACTGCATCATGTACTAAAGCTATGGCGTTCATAGGAGGGAAATTACCCTGTTTCATGTCCCAGTAGTTTAGAATAGAACCAAACAGAGTCATATGAGATGCTGCTGATTGACAGGGGAAGTTCAGTCCAAGTCTAATAGCATAAGCTACATCATTGTTATCTTTAGAATATATCTGAGGTAGTCTACGTTTAGTTCCAAACAAACAAGGTATATAACCATTTTTCTGTAAGAACTTCTCCTGCTTAGCTTTGAACTTCTTGATTTTAGGATGTTGGCTAAAGAAATCATCCATCATTTCCTGAGCTTCTTCTGCAGATACTATAAGTCCAGCCTTAGGATCAGAGAGTTTGACAGCAAGTAGTTTACTGCCAATACCATAAATAAGACCAAAAGCAATCTGTTTAGCTTGTTTTCTTCGTGTTTTCCAAGCTTTATGATCAGCATGATCTTCGTTATCTAGTGATATTTTAGCTTCTTGATATGATACTCCGTATTTTTGAGCAGCTATGGCTAAGTGAGGATCTTGACCCTCAGCAAAAGCTTTAAGATAGGTTTCATCTTTGGATAAATGAGCCATCATTCTAAGCTCAGCCTGTGAAAAGTCCATTACGAAGTATAACTGTCCCTTAGGAGCTTTCAACTGATTCTTGATATTAGCATCCACAGAAGTTTTTGGTATCTGCTGAAGATTAGGTTCTGCTGAACTAAGTCTACCTGAAGTAGTACCATGAATCAGGAATCTTCCATGTAACCTGGAATCATCCTGTACTTTTTCATTCCAACCTTCTATATAGGTCTTATACATTTTTTCTAATCCCCTGAGTTCCAAGAGTTTATCAAGGAATATAGCTTTAGGAGAATCAGGTTTCTTTACTTTCAACCTCAACTCAACAAGAGTATCTTCATCTGTGCTTGGTTTACCCGTATCACTAGTTTTTAATACTTCAAAACCAAACCCACCTTCACCAAACATTATAGCAGGAAGATCTACTGGAGACCCTAAATTTATAGGTCTTATTAAATCTTGCTCCTTTTTAGTTGTGAAGATACCTGCTCTGATATTAGCTATCTTAGTTTCTCTAGAAGCTATCTTTCTTTGATCTATATCTGGGTCAAGCTCTGATATTTCCCTTTGAAGGCTTTCTATATATTTTTCTACCTTGATGTCATTATAAGCTTTTTGGAATTTTTTAACCCTCGGTAGATTCATTATAGTGTCCCTAGCGGCATCTATTTTAGGTTTATAGGACTCTAGAAGTTCTTTATTAAATTCTCTATCCATATAAAGTCCATTTGCTTCTACCTCTGTTAAAACACGAGATGCAGGCATATATAGATTTCGATATACCTGATATAGTCCAAGCTTGATAAGTTTAGCTTCGAAGAACATCATCAACCTAAACGTAAGATCTACGTCTAAACAACCATATTTAGATAGGGGTTCTAGGGGTTTCTTATCCCAATCTAGCTTATCAAGGTTGTTATCAGTTTGATAACCAGCAAATTCTGGTAGATATCTTGCTACCATTTCTTTCAATCCGTTAGGTTTCTCTTCATCTAGTACATATTTAGCAAGCATACCATCTAAGATAGTACCTTGAGGATCAAATCCATAACGTAACCAGATTTGATTATCAAACTTTACATTCCAACCTATTTTTACAATAGACCTATCTCTCATCAGATTTTTACCAATAAGGTCTAAGGCCTTTTTCCAGTTATAACCTTTATCTGTATATTGAGAAGTTTCAAAATGATCTAAGGGTATAGCTACAGCAAAACCTGGTTGGAAGCATATTGATAACAGAGTTGGTTTGAAAGAGTTGTTATAAATAGGTTGAGCATTAGTCTCAAAGTCATAACAACAGTATCCCGTATTTCTACAGGATTCTATGAGGGTTTTCACCTCATCTAGATTCTTAACTATGTAATAATTGCTTCTCATAATAAAACAACGGGAGGATTTGGTTGTCCTCCCGTATCTAAATAGTATTCCTTATTTCAATTCTGTAAGGGAAGTCTTCAACTTATCCCAGTCTCTCTTATAAGTGTGTAGAGAGTCTATGGTATGATAAAGGTATCCTGGTTTTACTCCTACCTGTTCAGCTATATACTCCATCAATCTCCAGGCCAGGAATACGTCATTACCAAAGTGCATGATAAAGTCAGAAGATCTCTGATGGTAACAGATATTCAGCTGCTTCTCCCCTCTTGGATTGGTACGTATAAGGAAGTCATAATACATTGAACAAGGTATTCTGCATACTCCGTCCAAGAAGTTAGTATCCTTATCAGAATATATAGGAATAATAGCTTTACGGGTATCTGGGTCACGTTTAAGAAGAGCTATAACTACTTCAAGAGTGGTCATATATCCATTACCAAAAGTAGTAACAAAGATCTCATTCATACGTTCTCCGTAAGAGTAATCGAACTTCTTACCAAGAACTGGATTGTCAACTAAGAACTCTTCCCATACTTCTTTACGTAGTTCCCAAGCTCTACCTGGATTAACTCTGTTTCTATCCAGCCTTTCCTTAAACTCAGCTTCAGCCCAATCTCTGCTGTGAGTATGTATGAAAAGGTTTTCTACATCTGGGAGACTAGTAAGACAATACTGTTCACAGATCAATTCCTTAGTAACAAAGTCCTCATTGTTTGAGATATCTTTGTTCTGATAGGTCTTAGGTTTATTCTCTAAACCCATTTCCCATAAGTTTCTGCCCATCTCGGACATCAACTCGTAAGCATCGCAATAAATTCTCATTTGTTTTCTTTTAAGTATTTCTTAATAGTTCTTCTTAGTTTCCTCAGCTCTTTCCTGGTAAGGTCTATACAAGTCCAGTGATGACCATTATTGGAGAAGGATAATTCAACTACACCCTTTTTACCATCTTTTTCATAGTATAGCTTATCTCGTGCAGGTTCAATCTTGATGTGAGTACCTAGTGTCATAACTTACAGTCTTTAGCTAATGTCTTAGGATATTTACATAGATCAGGTCTAAGTACTTTAGCCGCCCTCCTATGAACTTTATATTTAATCTCAGCGGGGTCTTTCTTAAGTAATTTTTTAAGCGTTTCTAGAAGTTCTTTAGATCTTTCACTTGTAGATTCCCTAAGAATTGATTTAATACTCTTGTGGGCATGATACATGAGTAATACGGTATCATCATTAAACATTTGATTGAAATGGATAATGAGTTGGAAAGGAGTATCACCGTATACATATTCCCCTATTCTTTGGAATAATAGTAAATCACAGACTAATCGTTTAGTAACCTCAGAAGCTCTCAAAAAGATATTGATGGTAGGTTTACTTTCATTAGCCCTTCTTGAGAATACCATAGATAGTAAGCAGTTCTTACCATGACCATGTTTATTGGTGAATTGTAGAGCTAAGTTATATATCCTTGACCTGGATTTAGCTTCCTCTGATTGAACTTCTTTCTTAATAGAATCTAGCTCAGCCCTATCAATGTAGTTAGATACCAGAGACTTCCACTTAGACATAGTATAGTTAAAGTGTCTGCCAAAGTCAAACTCTGGATCAAGCTTAGGATTTCTAATACCTATCGTATAATCGTATACATACAAAGCATGTGCATGTACAGTGGCTCCTAATTCATAATCATGCCTGAGAAACATCTCATTGATTGTCTCCCAGGCAGTGATTGAATCTTTGAACCAAAATATGTTATTGATTCTTGTCATTTGCGTACAGTTCCTGTTGAAAGAGGAGCTTTGATAACTCCTTGTGGATTATAACCTATTAGACTAAAGTCTGAATGAGTAAGGTCATTAAGTAAAGCTGGTATATCCTCTACCATGTTATTGATCTTAGTCATATCCAAACTTATTTTAGGAAGTTCTCCTGGTACCCTTTTTAGCTGTTCTTCTACAGCACCCATTTGATTGTCATAAATATGAACAGAGTTTCCTACCCAAATAAGATCTCCTGGTTCATATCCGGTAAGAGCAGCAAGGAGATGTAGTAGAATTCCATAAGAAGCCCAGTTATAAGGTACTCCCAAAAATAAGTCGCAAGATCTTTGGAGAAACATAAGGTCTAGATAAGTCTCATTCCTTACATTTACCTGGAATAACATGTGACAAGCTGGGAGAGCTGCAGTAGTTTTATACCCAATCTGATTAGGATTCCAACCGGTTACTATATGATACCGTGAAGACGGGTTCTTTCTTATACCCTCAATAAGAGATACTATCTGGTCGAAACCATTATAGTTAAAGTTTCTCCAGTTAGCTCCATATAGCATTCCACAGTCTCCATATCTTCTCATGTTAAAAATACCTTCAAAGTTGGCCTGATCTACAAAATCAAGTTCATCTATGTCTTGACCCAACTTAGAAAGCCATTCCTCTTTACCTAAAGACCCACCAAGTTCTACATAGTATCGATAAGCATCATCATTCCAGATTTTACAACCATGTTCAACTAGATAGTGGATATTAGTATCCCCTTTGAGGAACCAAAGCAGTTCTGTGAGGATATTCATGAATGATACCTTCTTAGTGGTAAGAAGAGGAAGAGTACCATCTGAACAATCTATGGTTACGGTCTTACAGAAAAGTTCTTTTGTTGAGGGCATACCAGGGCGAGCTGGTTTTTTCCAATCGCCCTGGTCCATTACTTCAGCCAGTATGTGTAGATATTCTTTCATTATTCTTCTCCTCCTTCATCTTCAAAGTCCTCAAAACCCTGACCGGCTTCTGTGATAGAGCCATCTGATTCTTTGAACTTAATGAGTTTTCTACCCTTAACTTCTTCAGCAAAGTTATCCAAGTTATACTTCTTAATGAACTTGGTATAAGCTGCCTTGATCTGGTTTCTTACCAAGATAGAAGGACATCCTCCCTTTGGCATTGGAATACCGTCCCAGTCACCAATGATGCAGTCTTTTGCTTTAAGTGACTTAGGTTCGATATTAAAAGCTTCAGGGTTGAATATCTTGTATACTCTGGTATAAGCCTGATACCCCGGATCAGTTCCTGCTTCTGCAGCTTTCTTAACCTTCTTAAGAGTTTTCTTAAGTCTCTTCCTTCTTTCTTCATTCTCTATACCAGCAATGAGAGGTTCAATCTCTTCATAACCATTGTAGAGCATGATTGAGATATCATCTGCAAAAGCTGACCTAAGGAAAAGCTCGATGGAGAATTCTTCATGGCCATATACATAAGCTCCGAGTCGTATAGCCAAGAGAAGATCCCAAGGCAAACGGGTTACGATATCGGAAGCTCTCATGATAATGGTCAACCTCGGATTTTCAACCCCTATCATTCTTGAGAATACTCCCGATACCAAGCAACCCTTACCATTGCCATGAGAGTCAGCAAAGTTAAACCCTATATGATAATTTCTGTTCTGAGCCTTGTTCTTTTCAAGTTCCCTGATCTGAGTCTTAAGGATATCCATAGCATCAAGATCAAGGTAGTTGTTAAGAAGTGAACTCCATTTACTTTGAGTATAACCCATGATAAGTCCAAAGTCAAACTCTGGATCAAATTGGGCTTTCTCTATAAGAACCCCTACTCCGTAGGAGTATACGGACCCCGTGATAACAGCTCCTTGACCCTCTATAAAAAGTTCCTCATCCTGACGGAGAAACTTCTTTATGAGTTCGGACCAAGCTGTTGTAGCATCTTCAAATTTATAATGTACCATAGTTGAGTTGGTTTAATTAGATTAAATACCAGTAAGAGTTTTGAAAACTCTCCTTATTGTTGGGAATACTAGTATAGATACTACTAGATTAAGCCAACCGAAAAGTCCAAACCCAGACTCTATTTCTCCTAATTCTTTAAGGACATTACTTGCCCAGAAGATGTAAGCAGTAGTTCCAACTAGGTTCATAAACCAAGCGATGAGAATAAAGAAGCAGCCAAACTTAGTAGCCCATTCTTTCAATGTTTCTTTAATGTTCATAATGTGTATAGATTTAGTAATTAGATTTCTGTCTGAACCTGTTAACCATATTCTTCTTGAAGTATATATGATATAGGTTCTCTGGTGTTATACCTATGTTAGCAAAGAATCCCATCATCTTAATGAAAGCTAGTACTACCTGTTCCTGGTATCTAGTCTCATCAGACATCATCTGTGATTGCTTCCAAGGTTTATTCTTGAGGAAGTTCCTTGCTATGTTGAGATGATAAGTAACATCCCATAGATCTTTCTTCCTCTGAATAAAGTCTAGTTCGTTTACATGATGACCTGCCTGGTAAAGTTCCCAATCCCTTTCATCATCTCCTTCGGGATTAAGCTCAGCGTTTACCCCTTTCATCTTAGCAATCAGATCTACATACCCTCCTGTAGTAGCTCCATTATCATCGTTAGCTATAGCAAGCATAGCTATACCTGCATTCATAGCCCTACGTATGATGTTACAAGATTTAATGGCTGGCATAGCCTTGTCTATGTAAGCATCAATATCCTCTGGCTGGATGTTAGAGTAGATAAGCAATTCAGTCATGAAGTGCATAGCATCAGCCATTTCTTCTGATACATTCTGTAAGTGATTAACTGCTCTCTGTATCTCTGATACCGTTACATCACCGAAGAAGAACTTGTTTGCTTTAGTTATGTTTACTACTTCAATCATAGATTCATAACCTTCTGCAAGTTCTTCTATAACTCTTCCTACGAAGTCCTTGATAAGTACCTGGGATTTCTTTGAATTGATATTTACCGGGTAAGGAGGGAGACCCTCAATCTTTACGTATTCATCCAGAAGTTCTTTCTGAAGTTCGTATATCTTCTCCAGATACTTCTCTTCAAAGACTTTCTCTGGCATTTCTTTGATATCTCTTGAGTCCATAGGTTATTTATTTTGAAGTTGAACCAAATCCTTTATCTCCTCTCTCTGTTTCTCCATGAGCTATATCGAAATCGATATTATCCACTTCAGTTACTTCTGAAAGGAATACCTCATGATGGATGAACTGGAGTACTTTATCCCCCTCCCTGAATTCGGCTGTTTCGAATTTATCTGAATTGTAGAGACCAAGGTGAACTTCCCCCGTATAATCTGAATCTACTGTAGTAGCAGTTACAAGAAGACCCTTCTTAGTGGATAGTCCAGACTTGTTTTCAGCAATGAGTGCAGTTCCCTTTTTCATGTAAGTCTTAATTCCTGATGGAATCAGTACTCTGGTATGAGGAGGAATTAGTAGAGCTGTACCCTCATCATTGAAATTCCTTGTGAGAGAGCAAGTAGGATTCTTTGAAAGGAAGTCTTTGATGAACCTATCATCAATCTTAGGCATGTAGAAGTCTAAGCCTGCTGCTTCTGAGGTTCCCCTGTCAGGGGTTTTAACCTCTCTGATCTTGTTAATGAGAATCTTTGACATAACTTATTCTGTTTTCTTTGGTTTGTATTTCTTGTACATTGCTTTAGCTTCTTCCTTGGTAAGCTGATACTTAGCTTGAATCTTCTCAAGGATAGTCTTCTTATCCTCTCCCTTTCTCTTGAGAGCTCTGATAGTTTTCTTGAGAGCCTTGGTATCTACCAAAGTTTCGAGATCTTTGAACTGAGATTCAGATTCAATCTCTTTCCTTGTAGTTCCCATCTTTGCAGCGAATTTGATGCAACAGAGTTCAGAATCTCCACACATCTTACATTCATCAGTTGTTAGATCATAAGCTTCTCCGAAGCAAGGATCTCCATTGCTACCGATTGAAGAAATATCCAAAGGTCTTAAAGTGTTCTGACCTTCTGGAATTGCAGGTAGCTGTTTCTTTTTTGTTTTCTTGGCCATAAATTCCGAGGTTTAATTTGTTCAACTTGATAATAGTCAGTGAGTTAATCACTAGTGTACTTAAGAAGCTAGCTCTTCTT
>JAEIGA010010672.1_pt1 | contig 13935 bp, 3 predicted proteins | sample 9270691 | NCBI WGS metagenome assembly JAEIGA01 (sample SAMN17057246, study PRJNA624740) | gut metagenome | biome: biome; isolation source: fecal sample | host: Bos grunniens | place: China: Xizang | collected 2019 | reverse complement strand
ATCCAACTAAAATCGGGAAACAAGTTACTTGTTTCCCGATTGTCAGAGGAAGAATGGCGGCGAGCCAAATCTGCAGAGCAGATTTCATCTTGCAAGCACATTCTGACGAAGGTCATGCGGGAGACTTAAACATCCGCTATCACTCGGAACGGGCTAACTGCCTGGAGAGAACAAGAGAAGGAGGTGTATGCAATGATTATTGTACCAGTTAAAGAAGGCGAGAACATCGAGCGCGCAATCAAGAAATTCAAACGTAAATTCGACAAGACAGGTGTTGTGAAAGAGTTGCGTCGTCGTCAACAATTCTCAAAACCATCAGAGATCAAGCGTGAAAAAATGATGCACGCAATCTATGTGCAATCTTTGCATGCTCACGACGATAAATAATATCGACTGACACATTGATTGAGATACGAAAAGGACATCCTTCTGGATGTCCTTTTTTGTTAATATAATAACTTGAAATTGACAATAAATTGATCTTTAATTGTCTTAAAACCCCAACTCATTTAATTTTAACGCACCAATACTTATATATTAAGGTTGTGACTAAAGATAATAAAAAAGAGGTTCGTGATGAACCTCTTTTATGCATATGTATGTATTGGCAATAAAAGGACCAACTTACATCGCTTGAATTATTTTACCAACTTACCCGTTGTATCATACCATTGATTGTTGCGGATGATATACAACTTACCATTGATAAATACCTTCTCAGTGTCTTTGCCAGTGATAGTGGTATTGGTGATTCCTGTGGTGCCACTATTAGGATCGTATACGATGAATTCGTATGTGATTTCAGCTGCTTTGTGTGTATCCGTTTCTGGTACGGAAGCAGTGACTGTGGTTGTACCTACGCCAATGGCTGTTAAAGTAAACCATTCGTTGTCGTACTCCAATATACCTTCTGGGCCTGTGATTGCAAATGTAGGATATTCTCCGTTAGAAGCAGACATATCAGGAAGGTATATTACTGTCCCGATCGTTATTGTAGTAGCGTCAGGTTCCCAATATATTGTTGTTTCAGCTTTTTCAACCACTACGATGATTGTAGCTTCGATGGTGTTGTAGTAGTCGGTATTATTAGGTGTGAAGCGGATAACTACTTCGTTGTTGCCCATGTCGAGTGGTTGGTTAGGATCAACAAACGACCATGTACCTTCTGTGGTTGCTTCACCTCCATTCAGCATATCGTCGGTCAAAGCGGTACCTAATCCGATAGGATTGATAGTAGGCAATGCGATAGTTTGAGGAGTGTGCTTGATAATGGTTACAATATGAGAAACGGTTGCAGCTTCGTAGTTTTCGTTCTCTGGTGCAGTAGCAGTGATGGTCACTGTGCCTGCAGCAAGGGCGGTGAGAGCATTGCCCTCAAGCATCGCAATTCCTTCTGCTGGCTCGATAGCGAAAGTCACTTCGCCAGCAGGTGCTGTAGCGCTAAGGGTGAGCGTGTTGCCAATAAGCAACTCTTGGTCTGCAAAATCCCATGTGATGGTCTGCAAGTTCTTGGTTACTTTTAGAGTAATAGAATCACTAACCTCGTTGTAACTTTCTGACTTAGCAGGAGTGAAGACGATACCATATGTATATTCGCCAACAGTAGGCACTTGAGTTAGGTCAGCAGGCATATTGATGATGCTGAATGTACCTTCTACGCTAGCTTCTCCACCTACGAGTTGGAGTGCTTCGCTATATGTAGCACCATATACTACATCATTCAGGGTAGGCCATGCAGTAACAGTAGGAGTGGCTTTGTTGATAGTGATTGTATGTGCTACTTCTTCAGCAGCATTGTAGTTGTCGTTGCCTGCTTGTGAAGCGGTGATAGTGACTTCTCCTGCTTTTACCGCTGTGAGTGTATTGCCTTCGAGGGTAGCAGCATCGCCTGTGATAGTGAAGGTTACCTCACCTGCTGTAGCAGTAGCGCTGAGAGTGAGAACCTCATCAACGGTCATCTCTGTGGTTGCAAAATCCCATGCGATGGTTTGGTCGGCTTTGTTAACAACAACTGAAGTAGTATTTTCTACAGTAGCGTAGATATTTTGATCTTCAGGAACGAATCGAACAACGAGATTATGTGTGCCTGCATTGAGGATTTTAGGGAGTTCACCGCACTCAAAGTTTCCTGGTACATTGGCATTACCATCTACCAGCATATCAAGAGTGAGAGGTGTGCCATAAGTGATAGGTGCTACTTTTGGCCATGATGTTACCTCTGGTGCTGTAGCGGAGATGGTCACTTCTTTTGTCTGGCTAACAGAAGCATAGATGTCTGTTTCTGCTGCGGTAGCAGTGATAGTTACTTTACCGTGTTTCTTGATGCTCAATGTGTTGCCAACGATTTCTGCAATGCTATTATCTGAAGATTTGTAAGAGATTGCATTAATGGCGGTAGCATTGAGGGTGATATTGTCGGTTGTTTTGATATCAGCAATATCATCGTTCCAAGTGATAGTCTGTGCTTGCTTTTTGCATATACCACTTACCTTGATCGTTGCTGTGGATGTACCATCGGTAAGTGTAATAGTGCCGCTGTGTGTACCAGCAGATGTTGGATGGAAATAGATGTGAACATCGTAGTGGTTGATGTTACCTAACGTACCGCCACCAGCCATCGAACCAGCAGCACCATTGGCAGAAGCACAAGCATTAGCGCCAACTGCGTATGTAGAAGTTGCTACATAAAAAGCAGGGTTGTCACTAGTGATAGAGATGTTACCCGCGGTAAGGAAAGAACGGAGTCTAACAGTTAACGCTTCCGATGTCTCGTTGATAGTAACGGAATCAGCGAATTGCGTTTCTACGGATGTAGTACCAAACGAAGTTCCATCGTTAAGAAGGATATGTTTTTTTAGTTTTACAAAAGATTTTCTAATACTGCCACCGCTACTAGAAACTAATTTATAACGTATATGAGAAATATTCTCATCTAAACTGATAGAAGGAGATGTATTCCAACTCGTTTTTGAATGACTCACTTCGCCTTTTTTTGCCCAAGTAGATCCATTAATTTTATTATATACTTCAATTCGTCCACTAGTACTTAAAAATAAGTATTTTTTATATTCAAATGTCATACTTTCTGCAGGAGCAAAAACAGCCATTTCTGCAAAATTAGTCTCTGTAACTACGTTACTGTGATCATCCGTATCATACAACGAATACCAAGTACCGTCTTTGTACGTTTGTGCGGTTAGGTTTGTGCTTGCGAGGAAAAGGGTTGCAAGCAGGAATAAATTAGTAAAAATACGTTTCATAAGATGTTATTTGTTAATCAGTTAATATTCTTGTTAGTTGTTTGATTAATGGTAGTGCAGGAAAAGTGCGGTTTGTTATTAAAAAGTGACAATTATTAAGATTGCAACAATTAAAAACACTATAGTACACTAAAAAATCGGTGCAAAATTAATATATATCTTTGGAATGTGCAAATTTTATGCCCTTATGCGCATGCGAATAATAATGTATGATAAAACTTTCTAAAGATTTGCTATGTTTTAACTGCTAAAAAGGTGAGGATAACAATAAAAAACATAATAAATAGATAGTTTGCCATCTCCTTATACAGCCCGTCCAATTTCCTCCCCCTCCGAATCCCCCGTGCCCTCCGGATCTCCCGTCCCTTCCGGATTACCCGCTTCTCCCGGCTTCCCCTTCTCCTCCGGATACTCCGTCCCTTTCGTTTCCCCAGCCCCTTCCGGGCATTCCTTCTCCTCCGGAAAACCCGTCCCATCCGGATATCCCGTCTTCCATTAAAAAAAAATAGAGGCCGCATAGCAACCTCTATTTGAAAATATATCACGGCATATAACCTATTTCGTAACGCTGAGTTTGCCCGAAGCAATACGACGTTTCTCGTTCTCGAAGAAACAGTATAAGTATGTGCGGTTAGCTTCTGGCAGCGTATAGACATCAGTAGCAGTCAGCACATCCAGCAATCGGTCGGAACCATCTGCATTAGTTACCACAATAGCGTCGTTCTGATTGGTCTCGGTGAGTTTGCTATAGTAGAGCATATGACCGTTAAGTGTATAAACCGCTACAGAAACATTCTTGCGGAGCGTAGCAAAGACGAGATCCATCGTACCAGGTATATGCTTAACCAATACATCGTTGGCCATAGGTGTCTGCGCCGAGTTGATGGTGGATTGTAGGAAGTGGATGGTGTAGGTGCTTTCCGTACCATCGTGTGCGGTGACGTAGATATAGTATGGTTCTCCGTCCACAAACATTGAGTAATCCACCGTTGCATTAGAGTCTTGCGGAATAGCCAAGATAGCAGGTACGATGCCCTGGATATAGTACGTGTATTCGAAGACTTCTGCGTCGAAGTCGCGCACAAGTACGCTATCAAGGAAGATGCCCTGAAGCAGAGCATTGCTGCTGCGCAAGATGTCTTGCTCGATAGTATAAACGCGCGAGTGTTGGCCGTCGGCAGCATCAACTTGGATCGTGAAGCTCTGACCCAAAGGAGTGATGGTGACATTTGCTAGCGAGTCCTCTGCTATCGCCTGTATATCCTCGATGGTTGCAAACTCGGTGGAGTCGGTTCCTATAGGATAGGTGATGAGGTAGTAGGTAGAATCAGCGTGGAATTCAGGCAGTTGTTCACCCTTTATCAAGATGGTTTTGAGGCGACAGTCGCTGTTGAGTGCCACAGAGATACGCACATCATACTCAGAAGAGAACATTGGATCAGGAGCAGTGACAGCAAAACGCAGTGTGGTTTGCTCCTGTCCGTTGATTTCGTTGCGGAAAGTATCTACTTGCACGGTTTGTCCCTCTTTGCCTAGTTCGTAGGTAAAGTTAGGCATGGTGATGGTGCCATAAGGCAGAACAATATCGTAGAGGAAAGAGTCAGGTTGGAAGCCTAAGAGAAGCACCTCGTCCATATAGATACCTTGCAGGTAGGAGTATGGCGACATCTGGCGTTGGAAGATGACGGTATAGGTGGCGCGAGCCGTAGTGTCCTCTGCAAACACGGTGATGATAGTAGTATCGCCGTGCGCGATATTAACGGTCTGCAATGCCTCACCCTTATCCACTAGTACTGTAGGAAGTGTCTCTTCTTCCAGCAAACTATGGATATAAGTATATTGCTCTGGTGCGAAGCCCTCGATAGGTTGACCATTAAGGTAGATGTTGCCGAGGTCAGTATTGGTAGAAAGGACTTTGCTAAAGAGGAAATAGAGCGTATAGGTACGCACTAGACCGTTCTGTGCTGTTACATCCAGCGTTTGTTTCCAACCGATAGTGGTGCCAGCGATGTCATATGGCGTGGTGGTGTGGTTGACGGTTTGGAAGGCATCTCCCTCTTGCCAAGCCACAACGGGTGCAAGCGAATCACCTGGCGCAAGCGTGATATAATAGTCATTGGTGTTTGGATCGAAGCCAGCCAGCGAGTCAGATTGAACATAGATCATCTGCAGGGTATTGATATCGGATTGCAGGATCGAGTAGGACACGGTATAGGTGTTCTTGCTGCCCGACATAGCAGTTACTTGCAGTTGCGTTATACGTTGTTTGTCAGTATCAATTGCATTGCTTGGCGTTACTATTTGCCATGGATCGGCAACGTCCCAAGTGAGCTCTGGGATGTAGGTGGTACCTACAGGCAAAGTGTATGCATAGTAGAACGAGTCAGGGCGGAAACCTTCGATAGTATCGCCATCAGCGTAGATGGCGAGGAGGGTGTCTGCCTGCGAAGGGATGACGTTGAATGCCAAGAGATATTGTTGCTTAGTTCCATCCTCTGCTGTGACATAGATGGTGTGTTGCAAATCACCCGTGATGGAGTCAAGGATAGTTTGCATGCTCTCTTGTGGTTCAGCATACACGTCTGGCATGGTGGTTTGACCTACAGGAAGGTCTATGAAGTAGTTGTATTTGTCAGGCGCGAAGTTGCTGAGTTGTTCTCCATCGAGATAGATCATCTTAAGATGAGCATTGCTAGACATCGGAGCTAGGAACTGCAGCGTGTAGGTATTCTTAGTGATACCGTCAGGTGCAGTGACCGTAATGAGGGTAGTCCATCCATCGTTCTTAATATCAACGGCTTGTCCCTCTTCATGCAACTTAGCAGAAACCTCAGGTAGTGTCTTTGTGCCTGAAAGCAAGTTGATGACATAGCGTTGTTGCATAGGCGAGAATTCAAGGGTAGGGTTGATGTCGGTCAAGAACTGAGCGAATTCTACTCCGTCGAGATAGATTTGCTGTAGGGTAGCGTTGTCAGATGGCAACTGATGGTGAACATCAATGCTATAGTCATTGGTGGTAACGCCGTCTTGGGCAGTCACACGCAAAATATGCGCTCCGTCTTCAAAGAGCTGCGTAACCATTTGGAAACGGTCGTCGGAAGCCCATGTGAAGTTGATCTCCTCGGTGAGTGTAGTGGCTGAATAGTAGAAACGCTTGCTGTTGAATCGTTGGATAGGTTCGCCATTGATAGCAATGCCCGTAAGCAAAGCATTGTGGCTTGGTTCGGCCTGTATGAGCACTTCGTAAAGGGCTTGTGCGAAGCCGTCCTCGGAAATCACGGTGATATAGGTTGGTTCGCCGAGCTTGCCGTGTTCTATGGTAACTTGCTGACGAGGAGCCCCCAATTCGTAACTGAGACTTGGGATGGTAGGCTCTAGTTGTTTGTATTCGCCAACAGGCAAGGTGACGGTGTACTTCAAACTATCTGGACGGAAGTCAGGGATGAGTTTTCCATCAATCAATATACCGTTGAGAGTAGGATTGCTGCTGAGGTTTGGCACTACAGTTAGGGTATAAGGAGCACCTTCTGTACCATCTTCTGCGGTGACAACATAGGTGTAGGTAGTGGCATCGTTTGTAATAGATTTGCTAACAGCAAGATGTTTTGCTTTGCTATTAGCAATAGCGTGGATATGAACGTCTTCATCGGTACGATAAGTATAATCATAGACCTGTTTGTCGAACTCGTTATATGGTTCGCTATTGATGTAGAATGCCTTGAGAGTAGCATCGTTGGAGAGTGCTACAGGGTAGGTGATACGATATGTATGCTGTTCTGTACCCAAGACTTGCCATTCCATATAGTTTGGCGATTGTACAAAGATAACGCTGTCGGACTCTGCCATGCGTTTAAATGCAACATTAGTTGGTTGCTCGCGAGTATAATCGTAGGTGTTCGGATTGAACTCTTGCCAAGCCATATTGTTAATTTCCAACTCGGCAAGTTGTCCGGTAGTGGTGACGATCGGCTTCTCAATACGGATGGTGTATGTGCCTACATTACCATTTTCTGCGGTGACAGTAATCACACCATTGTTGAGATGAGCAGTTTGTCCGTCCATCATCTTTACGAATGTGATAGCTGGTATGCTATTGGCTGTGATGGTATATTCCATTTGAACAGGGTCGAAATTGATGTTAGCACCTTCAGTACTGATGTTAGACAATTGGGTGTTGTCGGATAGGTCAGTGATGAAACGTATGGTATAAGTCTTTACATTACCCTTCTCTGGCTTTACATTGATGGTGAACGTGGAATCAGCATACGAGGTGGCGATAGTTTGCAATCCGCTACCAGCAATAGGCTGTACGTCAGGCAATTGCTTGGTGTATGATGGCAGATGGCATATGTACTCGGTGGCGTCAGGATTGAAATTAGCAATGGTGTCGCCGTCAAGCAAAAGTACACTCAAGGTATTGCATGTGCTGAGTGGACGGTATATATCCAAGCGATATTCGGTATAGTCTCCATTCTCAGCATAGTTTTTGAACTTAGCAGAACGCATGCTGTAGTTGCCTTGTGTGGAAATTTGCCAAGGTTCAATCTTCTGAGCTTGGTCGCTAACTTCTCCTTCGAAAACGAGCTTAGGAAGAGTGGTGTCTTCGCTATCTTCGAGGTAAACGGTGAAGATAGGTCTTGTAGCATTCTTTTTGGCGTCAATACCATTAACAGTGATGCCTTTAAGGGTGCTGTTGTATGAGAAACGGATATAATCGACATACATCTCAGCTAATGTATTAAGCGAAGTGTTGGTAGCGCCATATATGCCATCAAACGAGCACAATGTGATGTTCAAGAACGATGGGGCTCCTGCGGCATTATTGGCTTCGGAAAGATCAAATGCTACTTCTTTGTAATCAGAACGGGTTTCGGTATCCTTCCATTCCAAAACCTTAATACCATTCATACCTGTGAGACTATATTGGATGAGACTGTTGGTCTTTACATCTTTGTTATAGTATCTAATACTCATGTTATCAGGTGTGTTGTGGAAAGATATACCTCCTTGGATGCTGAATGATGAACTACCTGCTATGCCCCATTGACCAGATACGTTACCAAGTGTGATGAAGCCAGGTATGTTTCCACCACCAGGAGTACTATAAGGTGTCTTGAGATATACGGCATTATCGCCAGATTTTTGTACCATTTCATCTGGATCGAATGTAAAGAAGCCACTATGTGTACCCAAAACATCCGCAATAGTATTCCAACCAGTCGGTTTGACAGCATCGGTGTAGGTTGCACAGTTGGTCCATTCGGTAAACTCGGTGTTAGGTACTTGGTCGTTGGTATAGTAGTACCACACGTCATAAATATTGGTCCAATCTTGATAAGTGACTTCGGCTTGCCAGTGTTTGCTATCTTGGGTCAATACATTCACTTGCGCACCCTTAGCAGCAGTATATCGAATAATAGGTGACTTATCCACATTAACAATATATGTGAATCGATTTTTATCAAATCCCTCAATGGTTACACCATTTACGTTGATATCTGTCAATACGGCAGGATCTTGGGTTTCAACTTGTGGGATAATGGTATATACCATATCCCCCTCGTTTGGACGATTCGACTTGACCGTGATGATAGTTGGGTTGTTTACTCCTCCAGGTTGAACCCAAACGGTTTGCTCTGGGAAGCGTTTGGTGTAGTCTACATTCATCATACGCGTACCATAAGGCAACACCACTGTATGATTAGTGTCTCGTACGTTTAGAATCTCCTCTGTCTCACGAATAACAAGGTCTGCTAGCAGATTCTTTTCTTTAGATAATTCCGCTTTGAAATGCAAGTTATATGTGCGTTGATCACCGTTCTCCGCTGTGACAATAATCTGGCTTGTTTCACCCAATGGACGAGATATATACTGTATCATTTGCTCTGGCTCAAGAGCTGCATACAACACCAATGGAGCAACAGTATCACCATATGGCATGCTGATGGTATAGTCCGTAGAATCAGGATGATAGTTGATAAATACGATATCATGGTCGAGCATGATATGGTCAAGTGCCAGATTGCTTGATTTGACTACTGGGAAGTGGATGGTGTAATCCGCAGTAGCGGTGCTATCTGGCGATAGTACGTGAATCTTAGTGATGCCATTGACAGCACTATGATAGGTAGTGATTACTTGATCAGGATGCATACCCACAGGTTGCACACAAGGTACTACCTTAGTGCGCCAAGGCAAGCTGTCTGTGTATGCAAATACATCGCTTTGAAAGTCCTGGATACTCTTGCCATCTATGAGAATATCTGAGAGCATGGCATTCGAGGATTTGCTGCGAGTATATGTAATAGTATATATGTTAGAGCGACCACTTTGCGCTGTAACAATCACTTGTTGTATGGTATCGCAGACATTGTGCAAAGCGATGTCCTGACCTTTTTGTCCAATAGCATTAAGACTAGGCAACTCGTATCCTTCTGGCACGTTGAGATGGTAGTCGTAGGTGGTTGGTTGGAATGCTATGCTCATACCTTCTACTTGCAGATCAACAAGGTTTGCATCATCGAGAATCTCTCTTTGGAAGTACAGGGTGTAGCGTGCAGTATCGCCACTTTGTGCTGTGATGAGAAGGCTATATGTGTTGGCATCCTTCAGACCGGCGAATACTACTTGCTCAGAATATTGCTTTTGATAACTGATGCTTGGTATTTCTTCAAAAGCAGCAAGAGATATGTTGTATTCATATGTATTGGATGAGAATGCTGTAAGGCTAGTTTCATTCAACAGAATATCACGTAACGTGCAATCGCTCTTGGTTGCCACGGAGATGGTAATCTGATATTGCACCTTATCTTCGCCTGCTACTACATATATGGTATATGTATCTTCATTGCGGAATATTGTTACTGTTTGTGTAGAATCAGCGTCATAGGTTATAGATGGCGCATTTCCTTCACAATCTACAGAGTATGTAAATTCCTTTGGGTCAAATCCTTCTAAAGGATGGCCATCTATATAAATCTGTTTGAGTAATGCGTCATTTGTCTCTACGTTTACAAAATTGATGGTGTAGGTATTTGCTGCTGAGGATTCTGGTTTTACCATAATTTTAGCTTGTCCAGTGGAATAAGGAGTGGTGATGGTAATTTGTTGTCCATCCTCTTTGTCCACTGTGATTGTAGGGCAAACTGAATCTTGCAAAGATATGGTATAGTCAAAAACTTTCGCATCAAATCCCTCTAAACTATCGCCATCCAAGTAAATCATCTTCAGGTATGCGCTTTCAGAACGTTGCAGAACGAATGTGATTTTGTAGGTTTGACTCTTTCCACTCTCTGCAGTCACCTTGATTGTTTGTACGTTGTCTACGCAAACATTCAGTACTTTTTGCGATTCTTCGGCTTTCTGATATGTCACTTTAGGCATGGCAGTTACACCTACTGGCAGAGAATCTAAATACTCTAGTATGTTAGGATCAAATCCCTCCAATGGTTGACCATCAAGGTAAATCATACTGAGTGTAGCGTTGTCCGAAGTGGCTACTGAGAAATGCAATATGTATGTTTGACTAGCACCCGTTTGAGGACGAACTGTAATCTTATAATCGCCATTCACACCGCCAGAACGGACAGTCACTGTCTGATATTCGTCTGCTTGGTCGTATGTGATTACAGGTAATTCAGTGCTTCCTTTTGGCAGTGGGCAATTGTATTCCAACTTGTTAGGTTCAAAACCATCCAAAGGCATGCCGTCTAAATAAATCATCTTCAATGTTGCATCGCTAGATGTTTTTACACCAAAAGCGATTTGATAGATGGTGCTACTTCCGTTTTGAGCAGTAACGGTAATACGAGTTGTTCCGTTTAAACCTCCAGGAAGGATATTAACTGTTTGATATTCATCGCCTTTCTCTACAGTGATAGCAGGCATTTGCGAAGTACCTATTGGTAATGTGTGAGTGTACGATGTTTTGTTTGGAGCGAAATCTGCAAGAGGTTCCCCATCAATATAAATCATGTTGAGTGTGGAAATTTCAGATTTTGCTGTGGCAACTACAATCTTGTACACAGTTTGATCAACACCATTACCTGCAACCACTATTACTCTTGTTTCACCATCCAATCCTCCTTCTTGCACAGTTACTGTTTGTGTGCTTTCGCCTTTTTCGTAGGTGATCTTTGGCAATTCAGTTGTACCTAATGGTAGATTTACGTAGTATGTTGTTTGTTCTGGATCAAAGTTGGTAATCCAATTCTCACCCATCTGCAAACTCTTTAATTTTGAGTAAGAAGATGCTTCTAGTTTGAAGTTCAATTTGTAGATCTTCGGTGTTGGGTTACCAGGTGTTGATACGCTAATTTGATATACACCGCCATCTATATTGGTTGGCTTGGTATGCGTAATTGTCTGTTCTCCAGCAGGATAAGCCGATATCGCCTCTACGGTAGGCATAGTGGTTGTGCTGGTTGGCAACGACACTCGGTAGGTGGTTTGATTTGGACTATATCCTGTTACAGAAGTTCCATTTACTTTGATATCTTTCAATGTGTTGTCTGCTAACAATGCTACTTTGAATCTAATAGTGTAAGTGCTCTTCGTTGTCTTGTCTGCTGCTATCACTTCGATTTTTGCTTCTCCACCAATGCTGCTAGCTTGTGTAATGGTGATAGTTTGTTCGTCTTCTTGTGCTTCAGCAGCAATGACAGGCGTACTTGTTGTTCCATAAGGCAACTCAGCCGTATAACTATATACGTCAGGGCGGAAGTTGCTAATTGGACTACCATTCACAGTAATGTTGGCCAGCTTAGCATTCTTGCTTGCTTCACGAACAAATTTTATCTTATAAGTGCTTGTGCTCTTTCCATCTTCTGACTTTACTGTAATAACGGTGGCTGCACCATCAATAACTCCATTGGTAATGCTAATCTCGTTTCCTGATAATTCTCGTCCAGAGAAAGCAACTGTCTCTCCTTTTGCATTGGTAATAGATCCTGCACCACGAACTGCCTTTATCTCTGGAATTGTACTAGCACTACGTCCCAATGAATATGTTTGTTCTTCTGCAGAGTTTGGGTCAAAACCTTTCCATTCTTTGCCACCAATATATAATTTCTGAATGTTTGATGAATATATCATCTCTACATCATCTACATACAGCGAGTTACCTTCGTATAGGCCGCTATTAGCTCGATAGTTAGGGTAGTTACTAGCAGAGAAGATGATATTCATCATGCTTGGAACATCATTGTTGAAGTAGTAAATTGGCACACGAATATTGGTCCATTCTCCGTATGTCTTTCTTTCTCGCCACATACCCTCTGCAATCTGATTGGCTTTTTGGTCTGTACCACAATCATTGGCATTTAATGCCAGACGAATATCACTTTCCTCATTTGTTTGAGTTCCTGGAGATACACAGGAGCCACTTTTTGACTTATATTTGCTCGATTTTGCAGTGCCAGACCATGAATAATATAGCAGATAGAAGTCCTCTTTGTCTGTATTGTTGCCAGTACGTTTGATCCATACTGACATTGTGTCAGGACGGTATTTGAAGTTTACACCGCCAGAAGTACCTGCTGTGGCTGATTTTGTGTCAATTCCGCTGATCCAGCTCCAAGGTTTACCCAACGAGAAATATCCAGGAGAGACTTCCGTGATACCCATAGCTCCTACCTTAGTGTCTTGCACCATCAATGAATAACTACCGCTATGTCCACTTTCTTGGTGGGTTAAGTTAAACTTGATACCTACTTGCTCAATATTGCTGACATACCAATCTTTAGGTTGAATCTTGCCGTCAAATTTTGCTCCGCTCCAATCTTCAAATCCTGGGTTAGGTACTTGTTGAGCGAGTGTATGTATTGTGCCAAGAACAGTTAAAACAATCAAAGCAACGAATCTCGAGTAAAATTTCTTCATATTTATGTCTTTTAATTAATATTCTAATACAAATTATTCTTCTTTTTAAGATTTATACGATTAAAACAAAGCGTAAAAACCCAAAAAACGGCACAAAATTAATATAACTATTTGAAATGCGCAAATTTTCTCTCTTTTATTACTCAATTTATTAACTAAGTATACTTTTTTCCAAATATTTGTTAGCTTTCTCTTTCTTGTTGTATCTCTATGCGTATCTATTTTTAATTTGCCATGACCCGATATTATCAATTTGCTTACAATTTGCTAGCTTTAGTTAGTGATTAGTTAGTGATTAATTAGTGATTAGTTAGTGATAAATTAGTTATTCAAATATCTCTGGGCTATATTTTGCATAGATGTTGGTATCTCAGCGCAAAAGAAAACTTCTCTTGAACTAATTCAAGCAGAATGTAATGATCTGACGTATCGCGCGTGCGCGCGTACATTATATATTACGCGCGCGTATGTAAACAAAGATTTTACTGCAAAAAAATGAGTCGATGTATAAGCTCTAACTGTTGATAAAATGCTAGTATTGAGAATCAGATACTTACAAAGAAAATGCTATTAATTTGTAAAAAAGTTACCAAAATATTTGGTCAGTTCACAAAAAAGCAGTACCTTTGCACCCGATTTCGCGCCTACTGCGAGTGAGCAGAAAAATAGAGCGAAATATCATTGAAAATGGTAATGCTGAAAATCAGCCACTTACAAAGAAAATGATAAAATAATGCAAAAAAGTTGCTTAAAAATTTGGTCAGTCCAAAAAAAAGCAGTACCTTTGCACCCGATT
>JAEIGA010010671.1_pt1 | contig 13936 bp, 14 predicted proteins | sample 9270691 | NCBI WGS metagenome assembly JAEIGA01 (sample SAMN17057246, study PRJNA624740) | gut metagenome | biome: biome; isolation source: fecal sample | host: Bos grunniens | place: China: Xizang | collected 2019 | reverse complement strand
TCGTATGGCAGGTATATTCTGCATGTTGATGCCTAACTTGATCTACTATTGTTCTTTCCAATTGAAAGAGGTTGAAATGGTATTCCTAGCTATGCTATTTGTAGAACGTGCAGATTGGCTATTACGACAACCTAAGTTGAAAGCCATGCAAACTGTAGCGGTGATGCTGATACCATTGGCGCTCTTTATGATTCGTACGGCCTTGGCGGCCACCTTGGTAGCAGCCTTCTTCTGCGCATTGCTGCTCACTACAGGACGTGTATCAGGTACTGGTAAACGTGTTGTTTTGAGCATGGCAGTCGCTGGATTTGTATTTGTAATGCTGTTGACTAGTACTAGCATTGGAGATGATGTAAAACAGATGTGGGAAACTAGAGGATCTGAACAAAAAGCTAATATGGAGTGGCGAACTACTCGTGAAGGTGGAAATAGTTTTGCAAAATATGCTGGTGCTGCAGTATTTGCACCCATGATCTTCACCATACCATTTCCAACAATGACTGATATTTCTGGACAAGAAAACCAAATGATGATCCATGGTGGCAACTTTGTGAAGAATATTATGTCCTACTTTACTATTATGGCATTGGTTATTATGCTATTTAGTGGAAAATGGCGAAAGCATGTTTTGCCGTTAGCTGTTTTGTGTGGATATTTGCTTGTGCTTGTGTTTAGTAACTTTGCCCAATCGGAGCGATTCCACTTGCCAATTTTGCCGCTGACTTTAATGTTTGCGGCGTTAGGAATTAGTTTGATTAAGGAAAACCCTTGGGTAAAACGATATTTTAATTACTGGTGTGTATTAATGTTCATAGCTGCACTTGCATGGAACTGGTTTAAATTAGCGGGTCGAGGTTTGATCTAGATAAAGCGAAGAGTGTAAAAAAATAATAAAAAAAATAAAACATGAAATACTTCTGGTTAATATTATACTACGGTTTCGCAAAGCATTTGCCTAAATCCACAACACCTGTCATCGGCGGCATTGCTAAAATTCTACGCCGAGCATGTGCGAAACACCTCTTTGCAGAGTGTGGCGCACTTATCAACGTAGAGAAAGGTGCGTATTTTGGTAATGGAAAAAACATGCATATAATTGGCGAGAAAGTGGGACTTGGTAAGAACTTCTGCTGTCATAATCGCATAGTAACCATGCATAGCCATATTATGATGGCAGAAGATGTACTTTTCCAAGGTGGAGGACATGATTATAGCAACCCGGATGTTCGTTTAGATGAAGGACCATCATTACCTCCAACTCCACTAGAGATTTGTGAGGATGTATGGATTGGAGCTCGTGCAATGATCCTTCCTGGATGCAAACGCATTGGCGCACACAGCATCATTGGAGCAGGCGCAGTAGTCACCAAAGATGTACCTGATTACGCTGTTATAGGTGGGAATCCAGCAAAGTTAATTAGAATGAGAAAATAGAATACAATGAAGATACTTATAATTTGTAGTCATAGATATTATGCTCCATATACAGACTATGTTGCCCCTTTTATATATGAGCAAATGCAAGGACTGAAACATCTAGGATGTGAATTCCGTATGTGCTTTGTACAAGGAGGTGGAATAAAATCATATCTGTGTGCATGGAAAAAAATGCTAAATGATATTAAGGAATACCAACCTGATATCATTCATGCTCATTATGGATTATGCTGTCTAATAGCCAACTTACAATCTAAAGTTCCTGTAGTCTCTACATATCATGGTAGCGATATAAATGACTATAAAGTACGATGGATATCTAAAACAGCTATTCGTCTGTCCAAAATGAATATTTTTGTATCTGAAAAACTTTGTAACATTGCAGGTAACCCATTAAGGTCTATCGTTATACCATGTGGAGTTAATATAAAAGAGTTTTATCCTGCCGATAAACTTCAATGCCGAACAAAGTTGGGTATGGACTGCCAAAAAACCTATATCTTGTTCTCAAAAGAATTTGCTGATAAAGTTAAGAATTACCCGCTAGCTAAAGCAGCTGTAGAAAAATTAGGAGCAAATGTAGAACTATTAGAGTTTTATGGATATTCTAGAGAACAAGTGCCATTGTTATATAATGCAGTAGATTGTGGATTATTAACATCATTTACAGAAGGAAGTCCACAGTTTGTGAAAGAGGCGATTGCATGTGGATGTCCAGTAGTATCAACAGATGTTGGAGATGCTGCAGAAGTAATAGATGGAGTTAAGAATTCATTTATATCTACCTATGAGGTGGAAGATGTGGTTTCTAAACTTAAACAAGCTATTAATATTGGTCATCTTGAAGAAACACGATTAGAATCTAAATACATTGATGTTAATATAGTACAGTCAATATTTAATATCTACATAGACATATGCAACAAGAAATAAAAATAATACCTATTACCAAAGAATTATATCCTTCTTACTACCATCTAGTACAAACGACTAAATGGGGTAATCCGATGTTGCCAGAAAAATTCAACACTAATTTGTGGGGTAATGTGGTTTGCAAAGGAAATAAGGTTATCGGTGGTTGGGTAGGAAATTTACGAGGAAATATTCCACTGGCTAAATGGATAACTAAATCTGTATATTTTGATTCATATCCAGTATTTAAAAATGCTGATTATAATAATGAATATCATGAAACTTTGCTAGAAACTCTGAAACTACACGCAAAACAAGATGGTATTACCATGCTCAATTTAACGCATTGGGTAAGAGAAGGCTATTTGCCAATAAACGATATACATGAAATAGCTTCATTTGTTGTTGATTTAGAACAAGAAGAACAACAATTATTTAAGAATATAGATTCTGCCAAACAACGCAATGTAAAAAAAGCAAATAAATGCGATCTTGAAATACTTGTATGTAAAGGAGAAGAATCTATTAAATATCTAGACGACTTTCAACGTCTACGAGAAAATACGCAGACAAGAGCAATATCAAATAATAAACAAGCATCTATGTTGCTTAAATCAAATGAGTTCTTTCATAAATTGATGATGCAAACTAATGCGTATCTGCTGTTGGGTAAATATGAAGGTGCAGTAGTTTCGGTAGCTTTGATACTTCAAGGTGGTGAAACCGTATACTATCATTCTGGAGGAAGTGATATAGAAGTTAATAGAAAAACATGTTGCTCTGCATATATGTTTTGGAAAGCACTATTATACTTCAAAGATCAAGGAATTAAAGTATTTGACTTTGGTGGTTGTCCTGTTCGCCCAACAGAAAATCATCCTGCATACGGAGTATTTAGATTCAAAAAAGGATTTGGTGGTGAGTATGTAGAGTATAAAGGTGGTAAAATCATCATCAATAAGTTTAAATATAAACTGCTGAACTTTATCCTCTCACAAAGAAAGTTATTACGTATATTTAGTACAAAATACTAATATCTATGGAATATAAACTTTATTTTACACTAGACTACGAAATACATGGTAATGGCGATGGTTGTCCTATGCAATTGTTAGTAGAACCTACATATAGACTGATGGATCTATTAGAGCAATACGGGCAACGTGTTACCATTATGGCTGATGTAGCTGAAATACTTTGCTTTAAGCGATATTTTCTAGAGACAGGAAAAGATGATTTCCATGTTGCCGAGATAGAACAACAACTCTGCGATGCTATTCGTCGTGGACATGATGTGCAACTCCATATACATTCATCATATTTCAAAGCTCAATGGAATGGTTCACGCTTTGATCAATGTATTGAAGAGTACAATATGGCTGCACTCACATATGAACGCGTATACGAGATGGTAGGACAATGTGTAGAGTATTTAGAACAACTACTCAAACCTATCAAATCGGATTACAAAGTATGGCTCTATCGTGCAGCAAACTGGAGTATGATGCCAACTCCTATATTATATAAGGTATTAACCGAATTTGGAATTACTCACGACACTTCTGTATACAAAGGTGGATGCCAGGGTGGAAATGTATGTTACGATTATCGATCTGCATATGATAACTTGTTGTCCTATCCCGCTTCAGCAGATGATATAAACAAATTAGACACTAACGGCACAATCATAGAGATGCCTATCTATACCGAGATGCGTCCATTTTGGGATTTTGTAAGCCCAATACGCATATTCCGTATGGTGCGTGCTAAATTTCATAAGCATAAGAAAAACGAAACAGTTTCCTCATCTACAGTACAACAAGTGGCTAATAAAGACGACAACCGTAAATTATCTTTGCGTAGTTTCTTTATTAAAAGTCCACTGAAGATGGATTTTAATCAAGTTAACTCTCGTGGACTCAAACGTATGATGAAGAATATTATGCGTCGAGTAAAGCAAGAAAATGTATCACATGTAAATGTTATATTAATAGGACATTCCAAGACATTCGTACCATACAATGAAAAAACATTAAAACCGTTTTTAGAGTGGGTTAGTAAGCAATATACCATATTGAAACAATGATCAAACTACTAGCATATCACGACATAGACCAACAGCATTGGAAAGACCTTATACAGTCTTCTCCTACCGCTACTTGGTTCCAGACCGATGAAGCATATCGCTTCTATCAGTCTGTTAGTGGTATGCAAGCATTTGCGTATGGGGTCGCAGAAGAGGGTAGGCTAGTGGGAGTAATAGTTGGATATACTACCAAATGCACAAATGCTATTCAACAGTATTTCACAAAACGAGCAATCATTTATGGCGGACCATTGTTGGATGTTGACATAAGCAATGATGCCTTGTCAATACTATTGAAAACTGTTGTCCAGAACATAGCGCTAAATCCTATCTATATTGAGATCCGCAATTTTAATGATTATTCGCGATGGAAAGAGATTTTTAATATAAATGGATTTGGTTATCAAAAACATTTAGACTACCATATCAATACTACTTCGCTTGATCAAGTACAATCTCGCATCGGCAAACACCGCTGGCGCTATATCCGCCTATCTATGCGCGATGGAGCACAGATCGTGGAGCACCCAACCATCGAGCAAGTACGAGCTTTCTATACCATACTGCAAGACCTCTACCGCACCAAAGTGCGTACACCGCTATGGTCATGGGAGTTCTTTGAGCAGCTCTACTATGTAGAGAATGCCAAATACATCCTTGTCGAACTAGATGGTCAGATTGTCGGCGGTACCGCCTGCGTATGCCTACCTGGCAAAGCCGTATATGAGTGGTACGCTTGCGGACTAGACAACTGTCGCAATGATATACGACCACTCTCCGTAGCCATCTGGGGCGAGATGCAGTATGCCGCCAACAATGGCTATCCGCTCTTCGACTTCATGGGAGCAGGCAAGCCTGACGAACCCTACGGCGTGCGTGACTTCAAAGCCGAGTTCGGCGGCGAACTTGTGGAGCACGGCCGCTTCCTCTGTATTCGCAAGCCCTTGCTTTACTGGATAGGCAAAATGGGAGTGAAATGGTTGAAGAGAAGATAGCGCCTGAACCCTAGTAACGACTTTAACGACCTTAGGGAAGCGCTTACGCTAAAAAAATAACGAATACTTGCACAATCCAAAGAAATATTGTACCTTTGTGCACTAAATTAGGATAATTATATAAACACAATAAATTAACACCAAAATGAAAGATTTTGTAGTAAATTTCGCTAATCAATTTGATGATACCGAATTGGATGTTTTTACACCAGAAACCGAATTTCGCGCACTAGAAGAGTGGAGCAGCCTTACTGGACTAGCTGTGCTTAATATGATTGCGAAAAAATATGAGGTAAAAATCACTCCAGCTGAACTCAAATCGGTAGAGACTGTAGAAGCTTTGTTCAATCTCGTTCAATCTAAAAAATAATGAACAATCCTTTCTCATTAGCGGGAAAAACCATCCTTATTACCGGTGCCTCTTCTGGCATCGGCAAAGGTATCGCTATAGCATGCGCTGGCATGGGCGCACAAGTCATCATGACTGCGCGTAACACGGCACGTCTGCAAGAGACCCTATGTGCCCTAGAAGGCCAGGGACATAGTTACATCCCAGCCGACCTAACGGACGCTAACCAACGCACAGCACTAGTAGAACAATTGCCTACACTCCACGGCGTAGTACATTGTGCCGGCGTAGGTAGTCGCGTACCTTGCAAAGCACTCACACAAGAGGATATAGACTATGTTATGAAGCCCAATGCAGAAGCACCTATGCTACTACAAGCAGAACTGCTGAGCGAAAAGAAACTCGCAAAACAAGCATCCGTGGTATTTGTGGCTTCAGCTGCTGCTGTCATGCCAAGTGCCGGCAATGCAGCCTATAGCGCCTCCAAAGCAGCTATCATAGCCTATGCCAAGTGCCTAGCACAAGAACTAGCGCCTCGTCAGATTCGCGTCAACAGCATCAGCCCTACGATGGTGTGGACCGATCTAGCACTAGTAGGAGCCAGCACAGAGCAACTAGCAGAAGCCGAAAAACAATATCCACTAAAACGTTATGGTCAACCACAAGACATTGCTCACCTAGCCGTATATATGCTAAGTGATGCAAGCGGATGGATGACCGGTAGCGATGTGCAAATAACAGGTGGTACTCAAGTTTTATAACAATGACCTCAACACAATATCCTAACATACTAGAAGCACATAGTGTTCCATACTACGAGGAAACACAAAAACGCACATTCGTACAAAAACTACGCAAGGTGCGCAATACCATCTATATGCTGCTAGCATATATGTGCCCTAACAACAAACTACGCCAATGGATGCATCGTCGTCGCGGAGTACATATCGGAAAGAACGTCTATATAGGTATGTTCTGCTTCTTTGATAATCTGCATCCAGAATACATTTACATCGAAGATAATGTAGCCATCAACGCAGGAACGATGATCCTGACACACTTCAACCCTATGCAACATCTATCTGCGATATTCCAAGCACGTGTGGCACCTGTGCTTATCAAAAGCGGCACCATGGTAGCCGTGAGAAGCACCATCATGCCAGGTGTGTGCATCGGTAAGAACGCTATCGTTAGTGCTGGATCGGTAGTGGAGAAAGATGTGAAAGACTACACCATCGTCAAAGGTGTGCCTGCCAAACAAATAGGCGAGTTTAGTGCACTAATCGAAGAATAATGGATATGAAAGCATACATCAAAGATATTGCATACTACTTGCCCAAGCAAGTGTTGACCAACGAGCAGATCGCGGCTAAGTTTCCAGAGTGGTCAGCCGAGAAAGTGGCAGGCAAAGTAGGTATAACCGAACGCCATATAGCTGCAAACGACGAGACTGCTACCGACATGGCATATCATGCGGCTGAAAAACTGTTTGCGCAAGGCGTGGACAAGAGCCAAATAGATTTTGTGCTACTCTGCACACAAAGTCCCGACTACTTCCTGCCATCGTCCGCATGCATACTACAAGACAAACTGGGACTGAGCAAGGATTGTGGCGCATTTGACTTTAATCTGGGATGCTCTGGCTATGAATATGGATTAGCTGTAGCCAAAGGACTTATCGTGGCTGGAATAGCCCGAAATATCCTTCTCCTGACCGCAGAAACATATACCAAGTATATTCATCCACAGGATAAAGGCAATATGACCATCTTTGGTGATGGCGCTAGTGCTACATTGGTTGCTACCGAAGGTTTTGCTGAGATAGGAGAAGTGGTGCTAGGAACAGACGGTAGCGGAGCTGAAAACCTGATTGTCCGCTCATTAGCAGCAAGAAACAAAGCCCTGATGAATGATGCTCAGTCGGACGAAGATGGTAATATCGTTAGCGGAGACCACCTCTATATGCACGGCGGCAATGTGTTTAACTTTACTGCCGATGTGGTGCCAGATATGGTAGAGAAACTCTTGAAAAAGAGTAATCTACAACACGATGATGTGGACTTATGGGTGTTCCATCAAGCCAACAAATATATGATCAACTACCTACGCAAACTCCTTGAGATAGACAAAGACAAGTTCTATATCTTTATGGAGAAAGTAGGTAATACTGTTTCTTCTACTATCCCAATTGCTCTATACGAAGCACGCAAAGAAGATAAACTACACGGTAACATCCTCTTAGCCGGATTTGGAGTCGGATTAAGCTGGGGTGGAGTAATGCTTAAAGCACAATAACATGAATATACTGATACAGCTGAGTCATCCTGCGCATTTTCATCTATACAAAAATGCGATCAAGAATTGGCAAGAACATGGACAAAATGTGCATGTTCTGATCAAAACAAAAGATATTCTTGAAGAACTTTGCCAAAACAGCAAAATCCCATACCACAATATCCTGCCTATCGCTCATAGAAAAAGCAAACTAGGCGTGCTGTGGGATATGGTGGTGAGAGATTGGAAGATATTTCTCTTCTGCAAGAAACACAAAATAGATATCCTCTCTGGCTCTACACCCGAAGTGGCACATGTGTCTAGAATACTAGGACTACATTCCGTAAATACCGGCGAGGATGATATGGCTGTGATTCCTGCTTTTGCCAAAGCCACAGGACCATTTATGCAATGTATGTTATCACCAGTGGTCTGCGACAACACTCCACTAGAAAAACATACCGTCCACTATCCTTCTTACCACGAACTGGCATACCTCCATCCTAATCATTTTACACCTAACAAGGAGGTAGTAGAAGCATATGGCATAGATACCAGCAAACCCTATTTCATCATGCGATTTGCTTCGCTCAAAGCACACCACGACGATGGTATCAAAGGTATCAATACCGAAGTGGCACAGAACCTAGTAGATATTCTCGCACCACACGGACAGATATACATCACATCCGAACGTGAACTAGAACCACAATTCGAACCATACCGCATTCGCATCAATCCACTAGACATGCACCACGTCATGGCCTTCGCTTCGCTCTATATCGGCGATAGCCAAACCATGGCTGCTGAAGCAGGCGTACTAGGCACACCATTTGTCCGCTTCAACGATTTTGTGGGACGCATTGGTTACCTCCGCGAACTAGAAGATGTCTATCAACTCGGCTATGGCATTCATGCATCGCCATTGACCGAAGAGAGTACCATCCGTCGCAACGATGGATCTCTTCAACCTAGTGGCACAGCTGCGCTCTATAGCGCCGTAGAAACCCTCGTAGCCATGCCTGCAAATGACCGCAAAGCATTATTCACCGCCCGCCGTGAACAAATGCTCCGCGAAAAAATCGACTACGCCAAATACCTCACCTGGTTCATCGAAAACTATCCCGCATCTGCGAAGGAAACCAAAGAAAATCAAGAAGATACATCATTCTGGGCACAATTCAAATAACTCTCCATACTCAATAAGGCAGCTTTTTTTGCAAGCTGCCTTATTTATTTCCCTTTTGTTTGTTTCTTTTGTCTTTTCCCCTTTTATTTTTCCCTAGTTTATTTTATCCCTTTTTATTTTTCCTCACACTGTCTATCTCTAGCTTGTATCTTTTTTATAAAATAGCTTGTATCGCACAATAAAAAAAGATACAAGCTACCACATAACTCTTTTATAATCACTAGTCACTTATCTTCAGCTTGTATCTTTTCTGAAGATTAACTTGTACTAAAATCCATCTAAAAGATACAAGCTGAAGGATTTTTGTTCTGACAAACATGTAATCGCAGTTATATTTAACTGCCAAAAACGGCACAAATATCATTTTAATTATATTTTGCAGTATCGGTTATTGAGTATAGATATAGGAAATTGGCAAAAGGTACGATACATTGAGGGATGTATAGAATTTTTTCTCTAATCTTGAAATCGAATACAAATAATAGAAAAAATACAAAAAATATAAACTTTTCCTTTGAATAATTTGCCTATATCAAATAAAAGCATTACTTTTGCGGTTGAAATTCATGCAATATGTCGCGGATATTATGTAATAAACTCCGCGAGTAAATGTATATAAATAGCATATAATGGAGAAAATATTTCCCCACACTGTCACCTCTAGCTTGTATCTTTTTTTTATAAAAATAGCTTGTATCGCACAAAAAAAGATACAAGCTACTACATAACTCACTTATAATCAACACATGTCCATTATTAGCTTGTATCTTTTGACTTAAATCAACTCACAATAAATAATAAAAAAGATACAACCTGATACATAACACCGCTCGCCGCGAACAAATGCTCCGCGACAAAATCGATTATGCCTCGTCGAAATTGACTTGCAACAATGAACTCGCTCTGCTTGTTAGGGTTGCTGTCGTATATTTATTCTCCCGTTCGCTTTACTCCTGCCATAGGAGTTATGTCAACAGCACCCCAAAATGCCACGAGCTTTTTCGGGGACCCCGAATACTCACCTAGTTCTTATCTCCTTAATAGTCGAACGATTATTTCATCGAAAACTATCCCGCATCTGCGAAGCAGACAAGAGAGAACCAGGGCAACGCCGCCTTTTGGGCACAGTTCAAATAGGGAGTGTTTAGTGGACGCTTCGCTACTGCACGTGGTGGAGTAAATTCGCGCCAACTTCCCAAGTAGTGTAAAAATAATTTGCATAATTCATTAATTTTCATTACCTTTTATGTAGTTCCAATAGGATGTCTAAAACCAAAGTTGCTATACTGGTAGTTATTTATTGTTCGCCATATTCTATAGTAAATTCCCGCCATATTCTATAGTAAATTCCCGCCATATTCTATAATTTTATTCGTAAATACTTGTATATGTGAAAAATAAGTTGTATCTTTGCAGCGTCAAACACAATATTATTATATATGGCGAATAATAAAAGACGCCGAAGGCACAGTGTAGGGCGCATAGCGCCGTTGACGCTGGTTCTAAGCGCAGCAAAGCTGCTGTTTTAAGCGCTCGCGAGGTAAGCTGTTTTATCGCTCTAGCGGGCTGTTCTAACAGTTCTAAAGTTCTAAGCGCAGAGAGCCAATACACCTTATATATAAAATATGGACGATATGGTCGTCCATATTTTATATACTCCGATCTCTTTTCCCTTGTCTTTCCCCCATGTTCTTTTTCCCTCTGTTTCATTTTCACACCCAGTCCACCTCTAGCTTGTATCTTTTTTTAGCCTGTATCTTTTTTTTGCTCCCCTAAAAGGATACAACCCTATACTTATCCTATTTAAAATCAATCTTATAATCCATCTGCTTTATACCAGCTTGTATCTTTTTTATAAAATAAGTTCTTTGAAACAACGAAAAAAGATACAAGCTAGTTGCTGGTTAATAGGTGAGAGGTAAGGGCGACTTTGTTGCCGGTGTAAGGTGTAGGGTGTAAAGGCGGGCAAGCGCCTTTTTTTGAGTTTCTAGTGGGCTATGGAACAATTACTAACTGCTAATGAGACGAAAAATGCTGAAATATAACCCCAAAAAAGCACTTTTTTACATCAAAACTTGCGTATGTCGAAAAAATATTGTATTTTTGCATCGCAAAAATTTATTTATTGTGTATGTCAAGAGAACAATCTAATAGAATCGCCTATCTAGTGGCATGCGTGGGAGCGTTTGCTGAACGACATGGATTGAGCAATCAATCCTCCTACCAATACCTTCGTCTATACAAAGGTACCGACTTCTTGCGTGACTATTACGATATAGAACATACATTCTCAATTGATGAGGCAGTAGAGGATCTCACCATAATCTGCCAACGAAATGGAGGAGCTCTAGCATGAAACTATATCATGGCTCAAATACGCAGATTGATTCTATCGATCTGAACCAAGGTCGACCAGGTAAAGATTTTGGTAAGGGATTTTATCTGAGCAAAGAGTTTGTACAAGCTCAACGTATGGCTCAAATTACTGCTGTGCGCCGTGGTGGAATACCACAAGTGACTACATTTGAGTTCGATGAGGCTTGTTTGAATGACGGGCAACTCAATGTGAAAATCTTTGATGGCTACACCATAGAGTGGGCGCAATTTATCTTAAAGAATAGATTGAATAATTCGGATACTCTGGCTCATGACTATGACATTGTGATAGGTCCTATTGCCGATGATAAGGTCGGAGTACAGATTCGTCAATTGCTGCGTGAATATATTACGTTAGAGCAGTTTCAAAAGAAAGTGGAGTACATCACTCCTACCATTCAGTATTTTTTCGCTTCTGAACGAGCAATAGCTTTTCTCCACCATGAATAAGGATGCACAATTTTTGATAGAGTGTCTTACGGAAGATCTAATAGCCATACTTATGGAAACATATGCTTTGTCATTGGACGAAGCAGCGGATAGGCTATACAATTCCCATACATATAGTTTGTTAGAAAACGAAGAATCGGGTTTGTATTATCAAAGTGCAGTATATGTCTTTGATATGCTACAAGAGGAGTTGAAAGACGCCGAAGGCACAGTGTAGGGCGCATAGCGCCGTTGGCGCTGGTTCTAAGCGCAGCAAAGCTGCTGTTTTAAGCGCTCTAGCGGGCTGTTCTAACAGTTCTAAAGTTCTAAGCGCAGAGAGCCAATACACCTTATATATAAAATATGGACGATATGGTCGTCCATATTTTATATACTCCGATCTCTTTTCCCTTGTCTTTCTCCCATGTTCTTTTTCTCTCTGTTTTCATTTTCACACCCAGTCCACCTCTAGCTTGTATCTTTTTTTTTGCTTGTATCTTTTTACTCCAAAAAAAAGATACAACCCTATACTTATCCTATTTAAAATCAATCTTATAATCCATCTGCTTTATACCAGCTTGTATCTTTTTTATAAAATAAGTCCTCAGAAACAACGAAAAAAGATACAAGCTGTTACCTCTATTCAGCATCGGATTTGAGTTGAGCCCAGACATCCAATCCGTCAGCAGAGAGGCGATAGGCTTGCTCTGGCGAGTTAGGTGACGAAGGGCGAGCCATAACCACATAGCCCTGAGCTATAGCTGGTTTGAGGTAGTTGTCCGTGAAGACACGGCGACTATTTTGCTTTAGACCCAAATATGCAATGATCTGGCGGCGAGGCATAGTCTGATCGCCTATAGCCAGTATGAGCTTATAAACTCGCTCTGTAGCCTTGTCAATAGGTGATGATATAACCCTTGGTTGAGATATAGGCAGGGTGGGTTGCGATGGTGCATCTTCAATCTGTTCTATATAGAAACTCATTGGTCTAATACCATCGTTGCAACTAATCATGGCACTCATAGGATTGCGCATCCAACCATCAAAAAAATTGCCTTCGCCACGAGACAGCGACTCGACAAACTCACGCATCGAAGCCCATGCCGATGCGCACATACCTTCAGGACATTGACCATCCACGGAAATCCACTCTTGCCCTTGCTGAATAGTACAGGCATGTAGAATAGGATTCTCGTATTTCTTCATCAGATCGCGATAAACAGTCTGACGAACAGCCGTGATACGAACCTTGCTCATAACTCCCTAGTAAATAATTTGCTGCAAAGGTACACAAAAATATCGAAACACACAACAGCTTGTATCTTTTTGCCTGCACATATCAAAAAAAAGATACAAGCTGATGTTTAACAATCTATATAATCTAAGTTATTAGATTTATTTGTATTTTTTTTGAGAAAAATTTGTATATATCGCAACATTTTTGAAAAATACTCGCAAAACTTGCATATGTTCAAGAAAATCACTAATTTTGCAGCCAAAATTTGAATAGTTAAACGATTTTTTCTCGTTTTACTGTTGAAATATTAGCTGTTTAGGATGTTGTCACAATTAAGACACATAGGAGGTCTACCTTTTGATAAGGGATGGTCCTACAATTAGCTCAGCGCATTCGCTGGGAATAATGATATTTTGATTCAAGAAAATCACTACTTTTGCAGAGTTTTTGGAATGAAATACTATATTAATCGATCAAAATAAACAAAATATATGCTCATAACACTTATCGCAGGTGCACGACCTAACTTCATGAAGATTGCGCCACTCATCAAAGCCATACAAGCCGCTGAGGCAGCTGGCAAGGATATCCACTATCGTCTAGTACACACTGGACAGCACTACGACAAGAACATGTCCGACACCTTCTTTGA
>JAEIGA010010670.1_pt1 | contig 13936 bp, 22 predicted proteins | sample 9270691 | NCBI WGS metagenome assembly JAEIGA01 (sample SAMN17057246, study PRJNA624740) | gut metagenome | biome: biome; isolation source: fecal sample | host: Bos grunniens | place: China: Xizang | collected 2019 | reverse complement strand
GTCCTCAATGCAGAACTTGCACTCCCAATCATGGGTTACAACCTCATCTGTTCCTCCTACACTTGTGAATTGTGCTACCTTCACCTCTTGTTCCCTCTTGTCCTTCTCATCAAGGAAACAAAAGCCTAGGGCTACTACTGTTGTTACGATTTCTGTTCTCATGGTTTTCTTGATTTGTTACGAGAGAATAATACCACATCTCAGAATCATTGTCAAGATTTTTTTGAAAAATAAATAAAAATATACGCTTATGGCTACAAATTATACTACTAACATCATCTCTACTGAGGAATAATTAATTCATAAAATCTCATTGATTAAAGACTCTCACAACAAAAATGTGGGAGTCTTTTTAATTAAATAAATGTATATGTCAGACACACTTAATCTCGCCAATTCAATTTGGCCCAATGGTATGAAAGTTGACTCTGATGGTCATGCTGTGTTCTATCCTTTAGGTACTAATAAAGTAAATGTTCCTACAAGTTCTTCAGAATGGCCCAAGGGCGACAAACTCGTTTCTCCTTTCGTTTATAAAAATGATAAATTAGTGGGATTCATTGATACTAAAGCACTTACAACGGATTCTCAGACTACTATCTATCTTCCTTATGAACATATTGAGGCAGAATTCTCAGCAATTGATAAAGGACAACTTCAAATTCATGCTCCTAATGCTACTACTAAAAAGGCATCTTGGAAAGATAGTGGAGTAGAAGATATTCCTGAAGTTCAATTCAAGTATAAGGGTTGCACGACTGTTGACAATGTAAAAACAGTAAATGCTAATTATAAAACTACTGACGTAGTTAATGGTGTTTGGTCAGAACCTTTGTGGGATTTGACGGATGCTTTTCGCATGTTCGATAATTGTACTAATCTCACCTCATTCTCTTCTAACTTACCTAGTTTAACGAATGGTATAGGTATGTTTAGTTCTTGTTCTAATCTCACCTCATTCTCCTCAGATTTGTCTAGTTTAACGAATGGTTATGCAATGTTCATCTTTTGTAAACTTGACGCGCCTTCTGTTAAGAATATCATTGACACAATTAATACAGCTACGGCTTCATTAACACTCGGTATGGGCTGTGATAATACAACAGAAGATAAAGACCTCTTTGCTCAAGAAGTTGGTTATGCTGATATGACTTCCCTCTTAGCAGCTCTTCAAGCTAAAGGTTGGACTGTCACTACTGCATATAATGGCAGACCTACAACTACATATGATTTGAGAAAACCTTCTGAAAATACCCTCCCTGTATTTGTTAAACTCGAAGAAGTTGAAGATTATGCAAATTATACTTCTCTTGATTATTCTAAAAAATTCATACTCATCTGGTTTCATGAAACCACGGGTTCTACAGAAGGTTATACTCAGTTTAATTCCCTTGAAGAAGCCATTGAAACCCTTAACATTAAACCAATAGAAAGAAACTAATATATGAATATTGATTATACATTATGGCCCAATGCAGGTGGTACTCTTGGGCAAATTAAAGTTCAAATCCCTACAGGTGATGCCAATGACCCCTGGCCAGAAGGTGATGCCCTCGTTCATAACTTCGTTTATCAAAATGGTAAACTCGTTGGCTTCGTTGATACTAAAGCTCTTATACTTAACGAAAGTGCAACTACTACTTTCCCTTATGATTATGTTGATATTTCTCTTCCTTCTATTCAAGAAGGAACATTGACGATTAATCGTGGAGAAAGATGCAAGTATCTTAATGTTAAAATGTATCGTGCCGATTGGTTGCCAGATGGTTTTACTGAACTAGAATACTTGGAGAGTAGCGGTACACAATATTTCCTTTTGGATTATCAATTTACGACAAACTCAGGTATTTCTGCCGATGTACAATTAACCGATAGCCGCTTAACACAAAACAATTATTATCTCTATTTCTACAACTTGCTTTTCAATATCAATGATAGGCTTTATGTTGGTTTGAATGGTGCAGCAAATTATATTCACAATGATGAATACGGCAATCATGGTAGTCTACTTAAGGCTTATTCTTCTGATGGTCGTTATTCATTTAAGTATAATTATAAAAATTCAAAGGAGAAGGTACTTACCACCTCTGAGGGAACAAAAACACAGGCGACCACTGCTAATTATGTTAAAGGTTCAACTAAATTCCCATTATTTACATTATGGAGAGAGGTTGAGCAAACATCATCTCCTTATTCTCATTCCCAACGAGTATATTCCTTGCAATTTACTCAAGGTGATGTAATAACAAAAGATTTAGTACCTGTTTTAAATGCTGAGGGAGAAGCTGGACTTTATGATAAGTTAAACAAGACGTTCATTCCCAACACAGGTAGCGGCACATTCGGTTATCGCATCAAGTTCACCAATAACGATATTGCCCCATTGTCACTTAGAGACCCATATTATGTCGCTCCTAGTGGTGTTTATGCCAAACTTATTGGTGAAAATCAATTAGAAATTGTCGCTGATACAGAAGAAGTTCATGGAGACGATTATGTTCGCTTCGATTCCGCTATTGAAGCTTACGAACATTTCAATGTTGCTCTTCCTAATGTTGAATAATAATCTATAACTTCTTATACGTGTTAAATTAAAAAATGAGTACCACTACATATTGTGGTACTCCTTAACTTTTATTCAAAAAATCTCGGATTTTTTATGATTCTTAATGGGATGCCACAATATATTGTGGCATCCCTCAACTATTAAGCAACAAGTGCAGTGGCTTCCTGCCAGAGCTTACGATTCACCTCAATGTTCTGGGAGATGTTAGTAAGAGGACGGAGGGGACGACTACCCACGAGCTGACCACCCTTGATGCAATTCTCTTGAACTACATTGTAAGTATTCCAAACAGAGGGAGTGAGGTTATCCTCATGGCGGCGAGGGAGGAGGAGGTTTTCGGAGTAATTAACCTTAGCATTCTTATTGAAGCCGAGGCGAATCTCAGCAGCCTTCTGAGCATAATCCTTCTGCTGCTTCTCAGAGAGATTAACGGACTTCATTTGTTCAATGAGTTCGTAGGACTCCTTAGCCTGTTCTGCTACGGCAATGGAAGCGGTGATAACGTCCTCAAGGGAGTTACCCTTCCAATGGCACACACGCTGATTAGCGGTCATGTCACTTGCAACGATAAGACCGTTAGAGCAGACAAGTCGGAATATCCCTGCCATGATGCGGAAAGAGGAAGTACCATCGTGGGAATTCACGATAACGATTTCGGGGCGAGTTTCGTCAGGGGAGAGGGTATCGAGGAAGTCACGGTGGGAGAGACGGACACAGTGCTTATTATGAATAGTGGGACGCTGCCCTGCCTTGGCGAGTTGGGCGAAAGCGTTAGTGACTTCATAACCCTCAGTACGGAGAGCATCAATAACGGCAGCGGTAGTGAGCTGACCATACTTCTTGGTACGGCTGTTGGAGTAAGAGGTTTCAAAAACCTGAGGGCAACGAGCTGCGATTTCCTGATTAGTGAGTGCGAACATAGTCTTATATATCCTTTCTAGTGTGATTGTCTGTTTCGTGTTCCTCCCTTGGAGGTGTGACCACATTATACACTCTTTTTAAATTTTAGTCAAGAACTTTTTTACAAATTTTTGAACTTTTTTGAATTTTATTCTTGAATTGAATCGAAGTAATCTTTAGAAGCTTTATTATAGGATTTCTTTTTGAGGGAATTACGCATAACTTCATCGGCTTGGTCGTGTTTAATCCAGCATTCGTCAGGGTCATCCATAGCCATGTGCGGAGTACCATCTTCGAGCATAACACCGACAGAGTACCATCTATCAGTAAAAGTGCAAAGGTTTTTGAGCAAACAATAACCTTTTTGTTCATCAATAATTTCCACTAGAGGAGAGTAAATGCCCATATGGAAAATGTTAGAATGTTCTTCGTCTTGAGTAATCATGATTAGTTATCAGAAGAGAAATACCAAACGACAAAAAGGAAGAGAAGGATGTAGAAAATGTAAATCATAGTATTATTATACAGATGTTCTGAAAAGAAAAACCCCCACAACCATTAATTGTTAGTGGGGTTTTTAATTATAATAATTACAATGTATTATTGAATTCTTGCTTCAACTTCCTTGTAATATTTTTGACACCAAGGTTTACAATCTTTCCAATCTGTAGACTGTGGATAATCGCCTGTTTTATCGAGGATGTCAGCAATGGCATAATAGATGTCATCAATGTCTCCGTCATCACCTGTATCAATCCAAGATTCAGCCATGTCTTCAGCGAGAGCGAGAATCATATCATGTCTTTCCATCTGTGGCAACTCTTCTTGTTCGGAGAAGTCAAACAAGTCACCATGAAGAGCATCCATAATGTTATTATGTTCTCTCTTCAAGTATTCATTCTTAATTGTCTCATAATACTTATCAAAGAACTTATAACAATCCTTCTCTTGAACATCATCGAAGTCCCAAATGTACAAATCATCAGGATTATTGTTCCATACTTCACGAATAATTTCAAAGAGAGTATCCATGTTATTATCAATATCCTTGCCATTTTCTCTATCAATTTGGTCAGCAACGAGTTCAGCAATGGCTCTAAAGTTCTCATAATAAGCCTCTTGTTCTTCCAAATCACTAAAGTATTCAGTATCGAGAGAATTTTCTTCTTGTTCTTGAGATTGTTGATTATGAATTGTAGACTTCATAGCTTCTGCTGCAATCTCTTCACCAAAGAAACTGACAAATCTTTCTGCTTCATGGTCATCATCACCAATCCACATACCTTCATCATCGAGTTTCTGTTCAATGAGGTCATAAGCCTTATCAATAGCATGTCCATCATCAACGTCATCTCTTCCCTCAATACCCTGAGCACGAAGCATACCTTGTTTACGCATAAGATTGATAATCAACCAAATACCATCAGTATCATTATAAGCGGTGTAAGTTTCCTCATCATCGTCATCATTATTATTGCTAAAGTCAAGACTATCTCTCCACTTACGGAGGTCATTCATACCATAATCTTCTTGTTCTTCTTGTTCTTGAGCAGAACCAAAAACGGATTCACAAGCATCACAAATAGCCTTAGCCCAAGCTCTATATTCCTCACGAGGAAGCTTCATGGGGTCCTGACCAATAGTTTTGTAAAGTTTAAGCATCATGAACATTTCAGGATTACCACCATAAAGACGTGGTAATCTGCTCTTATACTTCTTAACATGTTTCAAAGCAATGTCGTACTTATCTTCTGCAACTTCTTCCTGTTCATCAATATGATAACTTTCGGGATTAGGTTCATTATAGTAAGAATAAGTTAAATCTTCAATCTTCATGAACCACTTTCTGCACCAAGCATAATAACCAGCCTCGGTATTGGATTTAGGAGCATCTTTCTTCAAAATTTTCTCAACCGCTTCAAGAAGATTTGAATAATCCTCATCCTCATCTTCAAGAATGATAAAAGATTCAAGAAGATAATCCGCGAGTTTAAATGTAAGTTCTTCAAGTTCGGATTCAGAAAGAGTGGTTTCCTCTTCCTCCTGCTACTCACGAGACTTTTTAAAGCTTCTCACGGACTTTCTACCAAGCATGCAGTCAGCAATGTCTTGAGGATTAGTAATGTTGTAATATTTCTGATAATCGTTCATTTGAGAGATTAGACCTCTCTCGTCACAATCATCCATGTGCAAACGTCTCCACATACCGTCTCCAAACTCTTTACGGATAATCATGTAAGCTTTCTTAGTGGCAGGTGAAGCAAGTTCTCTAAGGTCTTTTCTAAACCCAAATCTTTCATCAAAATCAGATGTTTCTTCCTGTTCTTGAGGGGATTGTTTTTTGAAAGCAGCAATGATAGCATCTTGGATTTCTTTCTTCACATCACTAGGGATTTCGTTCCAAGTCTGACCACATTTTTCTTCCATCTTTTTAGCGAATTCACCTTTAGTGAGCATATCCATAACAAGTTTAATAACTTGTGTTGGTCTTGCATGAGTACCAATCTTTACCAATGCTTTTTGAACCAACTTAGTGATAACAGGTCTAAGCATAGGCAACAACATTCTACCAGCAGCAGCCCCAACAGGCGCAACTTCGTTAATTTGTTTGTGATTATTTCTATTTTTCAAGCAATTCATAGCAGCATTTGCCTGAATGCTCTCATTTATTTCATGTTTAAATATTGTTTTTTTCTTCATAATTATAAAATTTCTCTAATTTTTCTTGTAATCTAATTAATAGTAACAGATTCAGTGATAGTAGTAGGCTTGAACTTAGGAAGCTCATAAGCTCTGTTTCTCATCATTCTAATGAAAGTGGTAGGATTCTTCTTAGCCATCTTTTCGAGGGAGGATTGAACCATTTCCCAAACTCTTTCATCATCGTTCTCTTTAGAGATGTCTGTAATTTCCCATTTAGAGCCTCTACGTTTCATGTATAACGTGCCATAGTCCTTTACGGATACTTTTATCCCACAAGAACGACCACGCTTATTATATAAGATTTCTGAGCCTTTTACGACAACTTGTGGCATCTCCTCATGTTCCTCTTCTTCCTATTGTTTTTTAAGGAAGTCTTCTCTGCTCATGAAGTAAGCACCTGTAGCTCTTGCAACGGTTTCGATAATGTCATCTTCATTCTTTCTGCACCAATTAGCCATCTCTGTGTCATCATTAGGAATGTTCTTCTCTTTCTTGAGTTTTATCTTGATAACATTCTTCAATTGTCGTGGCTTAAAGTCATCGAGGAGAGAATTAGAACCAACTTCCATCAACCATTCACAAAGGTCAGAAGCAACAATTTCGAGATAATCATCTGATTCAGTCATTACTGTTTTGATTGAACGAGTGAGAGTAGATTCACCCAAGATATCCTTTACCATTGTATCAAAACTTACTGATTGATTCATCCAATCTCTTTGTAAGTGGGTCTGTCTACCACGAATTTTAGTTTTAGTAGCAGCAGATTTGTTTTTTGTCTCCTCTTCCATGTAGTCACCACCAATCGCAGAAGGAGTCGTTGTTCTATTCTTGTTAAAATTCGTATGTTTATCTTTTGATTTAAAAATACTAGAACCAGTTCTAGGAGCATGTTGCGGTCTGTGCATGAAAGCAACATCTGGGCGTTCCTCAGTAGGTCTGAGGTCAGTTCTACCCTGATTCTGAGGTAACTGTGAACCTTCAAACTCATCATTCTTTACATAATCAGGGGCATCATCAGGGGCATATTCGTGATTGAATGCAGTTCTACCTGTCTCTTTGAACCCAAATTTAGAATACAAGTCAGTCAATTTGTTCTTAGCAGTGTAACAGTCCAATTTATCAGCACCGTATTCAACTGCCATAGAAAGAATCATGTTAATGTCGTTCTTATCTGCGTCTTTGTGAGTGAATACAGATACAAGTGTACCATTTTCAGTAATCGCAAATCCACTGTTTCCACTATCCAGTAGGAACAATTTCATTCTATCTCCCTCGTATTCCGAAGCGTAGTCTTCTTTGCTTTTCAATTCTACTGCCCAACCGTATTTTCCAGACCGACTTTCTTTAGCTTTAGCAATCTTTTCGTAAAAGAAAGAGGCAGCGGAAGGGTTACTTTTAAGTTTGTAAACTCTACCGCTACCAAATTTTTTATACTTACCTTTAAGAGAATAAACCTTATCAACCAATTCTCTTGGAATATTAGTTGATTGCCAAGAAGAATCTTTTTTAGTTGCTGATTTCTCCTTATATGATGGAAGATTTCGTTCGTCTAATTTTTGAATCATTACACAATTATTTAACGAACAATGAGTCCTCTTTTTTTAATTATTTTCGCAACCTCACCGAATAACTCAACATAAACGTTCTTCTTACCCCAAGCGCGTTGTAATAAATCACGAGCTTCTTTTTCGGTGGTAATTGTTTCTGCGAGAGTAATAAATTCGTTTAATATTTCTTCTCTTCTATTTGAGGTGTCTGTTTTATTATCTACATTTTTTGGATTCTTTGACTTATATCGTAACTTTTTCATGTTTTTAGTCGTAATAGTTAAATGTTCCTTTTCCGAATAATTTTATACAATAATCTTCTACCTTTTGCCTAAACTTTTTATCGTCTTCAAGATTGATTAAAAGGATTTTCCCCTTACCGATAAATTCATATTCCCATTTTGTAGTCTTTGTTAGAATATACATTTTATTGCCGTCAGGGGTGTCAGGAGTAAACACCACAAACTCATGAGAAGTCTTAATGCCTTTCTTTAAGGCATCAACGTATTCTCTTCGGATTTGTTCAATCCGCGCTGAGTTTAACTGTATTGTAGTGAAATTTAACTCATCTCCACGATTCTTCTTCATCGTCAAATTTAAATAGAATAAGGGATGTAAAATTGACCATCAAGGGCATCATCAGAACCCCAACCATCTGTACCTGTCATTTCAATGTGATTATCAGTGATTTTGAGGGTATCTGCACCAATATAATGCAAGAATTCGATAGTTTCATTGATAATAGAAGTGTTAGAGAAGACAACGCAAGCAGAACCATCTGCATAACACAGCTCAGGAGTCCAATGAGAGCCATAAGGAGAAAGAAGCACAGCCTTTTTCTCAATCAAATTCTCAAACCATTTTATTATTTCATTTGTACTCATACGTTAGGAAAGAATTTGGTTTTTATAATGCTAATAATATCTTTAATGTCCTTTTGATTATCAATTCGTGTGTAGAACTGATAATTTTTATCGCCATCTTCACGGATTTCAAGAGTTTTATCGGTATTCTGCACATAGACAAAGATTATAGCATCTTTATCAATCTGTTTGTTGTAGCACAGACGCATGTTTAATGCACCATTAGTGAGAGTATAACAGATGTCCGCATGAGGGCCAGCAGCTTCATACACGCTAACGGATAAAGAAGAGGTAAGCTGACCCTTGAGAAACTCTTTAATTTCCTGTAACATAACGAGGTTATTATACACAAATTCTCCCACCCTGTCAAGAACAAAGTGGGAGAATTTTGAAGTTTTTTAGATGTTACGGAAGCGGATAAGAGCCTTAGCGTACATTTCCTTACCATCAACAGTAGCACCTACAGTCTTAAATGCGATATAAAAAAGGCTACTCTTTAATTAGAGTAGCCATTGGTATGAATGTTAATGTTTATTATACTTCCTCTACAACAATATCCTCATCACGTGTGGGAGCATAGAATTCAATTTCCTCCAGACAATTAATATCAAAGGAACGCCACCGCTTAATTGTTTCGTAATCCTCGCCCTCACGAGCACGCTCAATGCACCACACCTTAATATGTGGATTATAACACTTGCCGCCTTTGGGAGCAACCCACTCCATCTCACCAACGATACCCTCGGAACGAAGCCAGTTCCAGTCACGAGTACAAATCATCGTGCAGAGACTTGCATCAGTTACCTTGGTGAAAGTTACCTTGTAGATACCCTTGGAGAGCATAGCCTCCACCTCATTGCGTGTGTACTTAGCCATAATTATTCGCTTAGTTTTGTTGTTTAGTTTTTAGTGACCCCCTTGGTCACGGGAGAATTATACTACTTTTGAATCAGATTGTCAAGAACTTTTTGAAACTTTTTTTAGTCTTTTACAATATCCCAACCTGCAATATCACCATAATATTCATAACCATATTCATTCACCCAAGTGAAATCTGCCTGTTCATAAGTGACCTCATCTCCATCCTCAAGTTTTTCATGAAGAACCCTTACTGTCCCTGTGGCAATCAAATCATCACCATATGCACCACTGAACTTGGCATAAATTTTCTCACCTTCACGAGATACTACTTCAATATCATAAGAAGCTGCACCTTCATAATGACGAACCCATGCCCAGTAAGACTTGCCCACTTCAAGTTTTTTAACAGGCTTATCATACTCAGGATAAATCTCATTAGGAATAAGACCAAACTTCTTAATGAATATACGCTCCATGTCATCAATAATCTCAGAGCAAGCACCTTGATAAGTGTTTCGTTCTACTTTCCAATTACCACCTGAATGCTTCTGCCATTCGATGCTCAGAGTACGCAGCTTCTCAGCAGTTTCACGAATCTCCGTAACAAGACGGAGCGTCTCAATGTCTTTATCAGTCATGTTATCCATAGATTTAGATGTTGCAAGGAATTGTGAATACAAAGTAATACAGAGGAAGAACCACAAAGATACTCATAATTACAACCCAAAGGAACAGGCTGAAACTAAGGATGCAGCACATGTGGTAGATTTCGTAAGCTTTTTTGAAGAACTGTTTCATAACAGGGAGAGTATACAACAGTTTCAGATCTTTGTCAAGCTAATTTTTGAAATTTTATCAAATATTCTTCCACTTTTTACCATCCCAATAAGAAATGTACTCAGGGAAATCAAAGTGACGAGCCTTTTTCAGTTCAAGAACAGCTTTCTTAGTCTTGGCAATACCACAGTTGTAACCTTCCTCATACCATTCCACTTTAGGCTTATTATAATCGTATTCAATACGACCAAATAAACCATTACTTGCATTCTTTTTCTCATAACCAAGAAAGCTAATACCGTGTCCTTCTCCACCGTCTGCACATCCCTCTGTCATGTAGTGAAGAAACTCCTCCACCTTATCGACATCGTTCATGTTCTTCTGCAACCATTCAAGGTTATCCATGCCATCCCAATGGGTTTGCCCATAGTGATACTGACCGTCCTTGCTCTTACCAATAATCAATGCTCTAGTAGCCATAATTGTGTAGTTTTTTGTATGAATATTAAATTACCTTGGCAAGAAGCTCAACCATCTTGTTCTTGAAGTCATCTGACCACATCCACACATATTCATGGTCAGCAACATAGCGACCATCGCCCAAGTCACGGAGCATGTCAAGGGGTCGCCCGCAATCCTTGGACTTGATAGCGAACTCAGGCATCAAACGGCACAGAGCATTCCTGCGAATGTTGTGATAAAGACGCTCCACCACCACAAACTGAGTAGTACCATAATTAAGATTGATAGGATTGAGACCTGCAAGAGCACGAGCGGCATTGATAAGCTGAATAGGAGTTTCCATGTTATTATCTTTCTTGTTCACGAGGGAATTATACACCTTATTAACCTTTTTGTCAAGCTAATTTTTGAATTTTTTATTTTTCTACCATCCAATCTTCAATCAGGTCGATAATCATACATCCGTTCTCATCGCATGAGACTTCCACCTGCTCCTCACTGTCATAATCGTTCTCTCTGTGATTTGCCCTAATCCACACAGTGCAATCTTCAAGTCCAACGCCCTGAGCTGCTGCTGCGTTCTGTAACATCTCTACTAACCTTGCTGCTGAAAGTTCTGTAAGCATCGTGTTTGTTCCTTTCTTGTTTCGTCAGGGAGATTATACACCAGTTTTGGATAATTGTCAAGAACTTTTTGTAAGATTTTTAGAAAAAGTAACAAGAAAACCCCAATTTCCGAAGAAATCAGGGTTTTCAAGCACACGGATGGGGATTTTAATTAGAGATTAGAACAGTGGCAACTCCTATTACAAAAAATAGGCAACCGATTATGGCAATCCAAAAGTCACCACGGTTTTTCTTAAATAGTTCGTGATATTCTCCAAACCGATTAGCGACAATTATGCTAACAATTATAATGAACGCAAGAACTAAAATAATTCCTAAAAAGTCCATAAACGGTTACTTGTTAAATGCTTGATTGAGCATGTTCATAAGTGGCTGTACAGCATCGTTACCAACATTTATATGAGGAACTTTAGCTTCACCTACTCGACGAATTGCTTCATAACGAATAAGGTTTTCACCAATAGCATCATTCAATGCTTTACGACCTTCTGCCTCCTTCTTCATGCCTTCTGCTTCTGCTGTTCGCATGGCAAGAATAGCTGCTGCTTCCTGCTGCTTACGGTAAAGCTCAGCATCTGCTTCTGCCTTAGCCTTATCAAGAGCACCCTGAGCTTCTTCACGGACACGGTTAGCCTGAGCACGACCTTCTGCAAGCTGAATTTCCTCATTACGCTTAGCAATCTCAAGCTGAATAGCCTGACGCTCATACTCCTGTGAAGCTTCTACCTTGCGAGTAATACCAGCAGTTACACTCTCAGGGGGGATGGTATGTCCAATCGTCACACTCTCAATGATAAAGGGAGTTCCCTCAAAGTGCTCACGAAGAATAGTCTCTACCTTCTGGGTAATAGCAGGGATATTAGCAGGGGCATCAAGACCTCGATATTCTGCAATAGAGGTACGAACCGCAGTGCGGAATGGCTGCTTCACGAAGCTGTTGTAGGCATCCGTAGCAATGGCTTCAGGGGTATGCTCAACCTCACTAATAGCACCATACTGCTCCACGAATTCCTTAATTTTAGTGGGGTCAATACGCCATACAAGGTGAGCTTCTGCATTCATCTTAAGCTGGTCTGCTGCACGAATGTCATCAAAACTCTCCATCATTGTATAAGGTGTTACACAGACAACAATGGAATCCTGTCGCCATACCATACCTGTACCACCTGGACCGTTGATTACCTGCTTGAATTCCTTGCAACCCCAAACAGGATTGGAATACACATAGGCAGCATAACCACCGTCCACCTTCTCCTTACTCATATTAGAAAGGCATACAATACCACTCACAAAGAGCAAAGCACCAAGTGCAATAATTTTAGTCATATATCTTATATCTTATTACTTGTTATTGTTGGCGAGTTTTTCTGTTGAACCAAAACCACCTTCGCCACGTGCGGTCTCAGTAAGTTCTTCTGTTTCAATAAATTCCATCTCAATGGTCTTCTTAGCCTTGAGCTGGCAACATGTATTGAATAGTCGGATAATGCTATAATCATCATAAGTAGTCCAGTTTGCAGAATACACGGCATACATGATACCCCGATAATCATTATCCACAGTTCCAAGAGAATTATGAAGCTGATAATCAGTCTTTACAGTGCGAGAGCAAGGCTCTACTGAAATGTAAATCTCTGCATCTTCAGGAGCGCATCGAAGTCCTGTATTGAACCACAACTGCTTCCATCCCTTATTGGGAATTTCATCCTTGAGCCAATCACGGAATCGTCTTGCCCATGAACGCTTATCCATCTGTTTAAGTTTATTACATGCTTCTGTAATCTCGGCATTAGTTCTACATTCCACTTCCCAACCGTTATGTGCAATCAGCTTTACAGAAACAGGATTTACATCCCATCCTGCTGCTACGGCAGTACCACGCTTAGGAACATTCCCAAAGCACTGTACCTTAATCTTGACAGTCTCAGGCTTCTGTTCGTTTGTCGTATTCTTTGTCATAATAATGTAAATGTCTTCTTAATGTCTCTTGATAAAAATCTAATAATAATCTAGTGGCTAATGGAGCTTCTACTATTAAATCTTCTCCTCGTTCTACTACTCCTGTTATTACTGCAATAGTATTTCTCAAATGTGATTCATATTTCTTGTCATCTGAAAATACTACTGACGGAGTTATCTCCTATGTGTTAATCACGACCTTATTATATACCTGTTCTGTAAAATTGTCAAGTGTTTTTTTGAAAAAATTGTTAAAAAATCCAGATAGGTTTGACTTATAATTTTCACAAGCTCAGGATTAATGACATTCCCAATAGTCATCTCCAATAATCGTCAATAATCCCCAATTATCTCTAATTATCATCACCACACACCTCCTTAAATCCAACTCTCCCATTCAATGCTAATTTCTGTCTTAGTAACGTTTTTTGTTCTCCTAAAATAATAATTCTCGTTATTTTTATCATTACCTTTTCTCAACTACTATTACTATCATTTTGGCATAACTTATATATTTTTAATTTCTTATGTGATTTTCGTCGAGTTTTTAATGTTTATTTTTTATAAAATGTTTATTTTTAATGATATATAAAAATTTTAATAAAAATCGGGATTATTGATGATTTACATATATCATTAAAAATAAACATTTTATAAATGGTATGTTCTAT
>JAEIGA010010669.1_pt1 | contig 13937 bp, 13 predicted proteins | sample 9270691 | NCBI WGS metagenome assembly JAEIGA01 (sample SAMN17057246, study PRJNA624740) | gut metagenome | biome: biome; isolation source: fecal sample | host: Bos grunniens | place: China: Xizang | collected 2019 | reverse complement strand
ATCGAAAAATTTCTTTGTTAAGATATTTAGACAATTCATCCATTGCTTCTATTTTACGATTTTCATCTCTTTGTAAAGTTTCTATTTTTTCACATAAAGATTTTTTCGCATTCTCTTCAACCATATCTACTAATTGTTTTTTATTACCTTGTTTAGGTTGAATAATTTTCGTATCTATAATTTCGCTCAATACTTCTGCATCGATGTGATTCGGTAATAATATTTCATCAGGAATAATATTTTTTTCATAATATTGTACAACAAAAGATAAAAATGCTGATTGTGCATCTTCAATCAACGGTAGGATTGAAAATTCTCTATTTAATATTTTTCCGTCATGAATGATAAAGTTTTGAATTGAAATATATCCATATTCTTCATAATATGCAAATACATCTCTATTCTTATTATCTTTAAATTGTACTTTTTGTTGCTGAGTAACATGTTCAATCGATTGAATTAAATCATATTTTTCTTTAGCTTTTTCAAAATTCAAATTTTCACTAGCTTCATTCATCTCGTCCGTTAATTTTTTGATAATTGCACTAGTATCACCTTTTAAAAACTTTCTTACTTTTTTAATCATATCTTCCTTTGTAGTTTCATCTACAAAAGATTCACAATAACCTAAACATTCATGAATATGATAATATAAACATACTTTTTTAGGCATTGTATTACATTTTCTTAATGGGAAAAGACGATTTAATAAATCTTTTGTTTGATAAGCCGCTCCTGAATTTGGAAATGGACCAAAATATTCAGCTTTCTTATCTTTAATATTTCTTACAACACTAAGCATTGGAGCTTTATCTTTAGATAATTTTAAATATGGATAACTCTTATCATCCATAAACATAATATTAAATCTAGGACGATACTGTTTAATCAAGTTAAATTCTAGTAATAAAGCTTCTTTTTCACTAGTTGTGACAATAGTTTCAAAATCATCAATTTGAGATACAAGTTTAGTCGTTTTATAATTATGACTACCAACAAAGTAAGAATTCACTCGATTTTTAAGCTTAATCGCTTTACCTACGTAAATGATTTCTCCTTCTTTGTTTTTCATCATGTAACAACCAGGTTTTAATGGTAATAATTCTAATTTTTGTTTAATTTTATCACTTACCATTGTTTCCACCTTTTAACATAACGACAGTTGCACCTGTTCCTCCTTCACCTTCTCCACCAATACGATATGATTCTACATATTTGTTTTTCTTTAAATATTCCCAAATAGCAGTTCTAAGTGCACCACTACCTACCCCATGAACAATTCTTACTTGAGATAAACGTGATGTGATTGCACTATCTAAATATTTATCAACGATTGGTAATGCATCAGCTACTCTTTCTCCAATAACATTACATTCCATAGATACACGAGTAAATGTTTTTTGAGAAATAGATGTTTTTTTCTTTTCTACTTTTTTCTTTTGTGTATGTGTACAATCACTAGGATCTAATTTCATTTTCATTCCATTAGCTAATACTAATAAATATTTTGGTTTTACTTCTAATACCTCTCCATAGTAATTATACTTTTTAATCAATACTGAATCATTAACATGGAAAACTTCATTTGTTTCTTCTTTTTGTTCTTCTTCAACTAAATCGTTTAATTTAGAACGAATTTGAAGTACTTCATGTATTTTCGCATCTTTATGTTCTTTCATTTCAGATAAAATTAAATCACTTTCATTTTTTGCTTCTTCAATAATTTCGTTTGCTTTTAATTTCGCATTTTCTAAAAGTTCATTAATTTGTTTTTCAACTTTTTCTTCTTTAATTCTTATTTTTTCTTCTTTTTTACTTAATTCTTCCTTTTGAAGATTTAATTTTTCTTGTAATTGAATGTTTTCATTCATTAATTGATTTAAATTATGAATTAATCTTTCATCTTCAGTTTCATTATCTTCTTTGATTTTCTTTGCATTTTCGATTATTGATTGATCTAAACCAAAATGAGATGCAATTGAAAATGCGTTTGATTGTCCACTTAAACCTTCAATATAACGATATGTTGGTCTCATTGTTTCCATATCAAACTCAACACTACTGCATAACACTTCTTTCCATTTACTAGAAACAGATTTTAATTTAGAGTAATGTGTTGTAGCCAACACCATACATCCTTTATTTCTTAAATCATCTAAAATAGCAATTGCAAGTGCTTCTCCTTCTTTAGGATCTGTACCACTTCCTAATTCATCTAGAATAACTAATGAATGTTCAGTTACTTTATGAGTAATTGAAGCCATTTTTGAAATATGTGCACTAAATGTAGATAAAGATTGTTCAATTGATTGTTCATCACCGATATCTACAAAAATCGCATCATACTTGGGTAATGTAGCTTCATCAGCACTAATTGGAAAACCACAATATGTCATTAAAACGAATAAGCCAATTGTTTTTAATGTAACACTTTTTCCACCAGTATTACTTCCTGTAATTAATAAGATTGAATGATCTTTTAAACGATATGTATTTGCGACAACATGTTTAGGATCGATTAATGGATGTCTTGCTCTTTTTATATAAATGTTTTTATCTTGATTAACACTTGCAACACAACCTTGAATTTCATTCGCATATTTTGCTTTTGCAAAAATGCTATCAACAATTCCTAATGTTTCACAGTTTGCAATTAATTCATCAGCAATATTTTTTACTTCTTGTGATAATTCAAATAAAATACGTTTAACTTCTTCTTGTTCACTACTAATTAATGTTTGTAATTTATTGTTTAATAAAATTAAACATTCTGGTTCTACATAAGCTGTTGCACCAGATGCACTCTCTCCATGTATAAAACCTTTAATTGTATTTTTCTCAGAAATTTTAACTAATACACATACACGATCATTTCTTGTCGTTGTAATCGTATCAGTTAATTTAGATGCATTTGATTGAATGAATTTTGCTGTTTGACTTGTAATTTCACCTTGAACTGATGTAATTTGTCTTCGTAATGTTTTAAGTGTAGGGCTTGCATGATCATATAATTCGTAATTTGATGAAATACATCTTTCAATTTTCTCACAGAATTTAAGATCAATCATCATAGATTGAACTAATTCTAAAATGTGATCACTTTTACATTTATTAATGAAATCATAAATTGTCTTACAACCTCTCATCAAGCTTGCACAATTTACTAATTCTTGACAATTACAAATACCATCTCTTTTCGCAATTTCGACCGCTTCTCTTATATCATGAATACCACCAAAAGGAACTTCACCTTGAAGTCTTAATATTTCAATCGCTTCACTAGTTTGAGCTAATAAACGATTAATTTTTAATAATTCATAACTAGGATTAGTATCTAAAATAATTTCTTTTCCTAAAGAGAAATTGGCATATTTACTTATTTGTTTTTTAATAACTTCTAACGCTAAAACATCTTTCATATTATTTACCTATTTTCAAAATAAAATCTTGAATTTCTTGTTCACTATAACCATGCTTACTTAAAAATTGTTTTAATTCAATAGCACTAGCTTCGTGATCAATTGAATCACTGATTACATCAAATTGTTGAATGATATCATTACCAATTAATAAAACTTTAGATTGTAATGAATCAATATATTTAAACACTGTATTATCTATTACTTCATTTCCATTTGTAATCATTGGTGAATGTAAAACAAACAATAATACAAAACTCAAAATTACAGTTTCTACAACACCTAAAAATGCTCCACATACTGCATTAACAAATGATATACCTGGTATAACTTTAAATAATTGTGCAATTGGTTTTAATAAAAATATAAATACAGATGTAATTACAATAATTAATACAAATATTAATATTTGATTTGTATAAGTATAAAAGAATTCAGCTAATGGTGTATCTTGATAAGGTGCTAATTCTTTTGGCAAAATTTTAAATACATTAGCAAAACTAGGTGCTAGTTTCCACCCAACAATAACAATAACTAAAAAAGATATCGAACTTAATAATTTCGATATGAAACCTTTCTTATATCCAATATATACTAATAAAAGTAAAATAATTCCTAAACATGGATTAACCATTTGAATCATTTCTTTTGTGAATATCATAACATCACCTCTTTTCTATTTTAATTCATCTATTCATTAATTGCAAATATGTGTTATTATTATGTCATGAAAACGAAAACTGAACTATTAAATGAACAACAAATAAGAGAATTAAAAAATAAATATTTTGAGTATATTAGTACGAAAAAACTACCTTATGTTAATTTTCAACTAAAATTAGAAGATTGTACAATTACAGTATACGAATCTAAAAAAGTAGTATACCAAGGTGAAAACATTGAACAATATCTACAATTAGAAACAATTGAAACCATAGAAGAAGCAGGTAGTGATGAAGTAGGTACAGGAGATTATTTTGGTCCTGTTGTCGTATGTGCAGCATATTTAAATGAAGAAAATTATCAATATGCGAAAGATATTAAGGTAAATGACAGTAAACAAATCAGTGATGATACGATTAGAAAAATAGCGCCAATTTTAATGGAAAAATGTACATATTCATTATTAATACTTGATAATGTGAAATATAATAATATTCATGATAGTAATAATATGAATCAAATAAAAGCAAAAATGCATAATCAGGCATATTTACATTTAAAAAACAAACTTGGTCAATTACCCAAAAATTGTATAGTCGATCAATTTACACCTGAAAATTTATACTACAAATATATTCAATTTGAACCAAACATTATTAGAAATCTACATTTTGAAACTAAAGCTGAAAGTAAATATATTTCAGTAGCAGTAGCAAGTATTATCGCTAGATATGCATTTTTAAAAGCATGGGATAAAATTGAAGAACATTATCAATGTAGTATTCCTAAAGGAGCATCGAATGAAGTTGATAATTTCGCAAGAAAATTTGTAGAGAAACACGGTAAAGAAGAATTATATAAAATTGCGAAAATACATTTCAAAAATACAGAAAAAATAGGACTTTAATAAGTCCTATTTGTGTTTAATCGTTAATTCAATTTCGTAATCTAATTGTACAAGTTCTACACCTGCAGCAACTAACATTCTTTTACTAGCAATCGTGCTATCTGTGTGAGCATATTTATCAGATTCATATACGATTTTAGTAATACCGCTTTGAATAATAGCTTTTGCACATTCATTACATGGAAATAATGAAACATAAATTGTACATCCTTTACAACTTTGGTGTGAATTTAAAATTGCATTTAATTCTGCATGTACAACATAAGGATATTTTGTATCATTGATACTTCCTTCTCTATCCCAAGGGAATACGTCATCATCACACCCATAAGGGAATCCATTATACCCAATACTAACTACTCTATTTTCTTTGTTTACAATAACAGCACCTACTTGAGTACTAGGGTCTTTTGAACGTTTTGCTGATAAATGGGCTAACCCCATAAAATATTCATCCCAATTTAAAACATCAGTTCTTTTCATTGTATTCCTCCTTTAATTCTTCTACTAATTGATTTATAGCTAGTTTATATCCCTTTTCACCTTGACTAGCTAAGTGCGCATCATATCGATTTAATAGATAATCTGCATATCCATCTAAATTTAATTCTCTTAAAGTATAAATAATCATGGCATCAGTACCACCATATACTGGATTAATACGTGTTACATTTGGTAACCATGTAAAACATCCAATTAACACAGCCATAAATGAAATTAATACGTGTTTCTTTAAATGTACTAAATATTTATGGTTAGAGTACCAAATACCTAAAACTATACCAGCAAGGTATCCTCCAAAATGAGCTAATCCAGAAATATTAGGCATTAAAGAAATAAAGATATTTAGCGACATAATTCTAACAAACGATTGTAACGCTTGTTTATTCTTATAAGCACCACTTGTGTATAAAAGAACAGTGTATACCCCTAAAAAACCGTATAATCCACCACTTATTCCAACACCTACAACATTTGCATCTCCAATTAATACAAATATATTTCCTACTATTATTGATGCAAATAAAACAACGATATATTGTAGTTTATTTAGTTTGTTTTCGATTAAATTACCTAAAAACATGAAACTCATTAAATTCACGAATAGATGAGTGAAATCTATATGAAGAAATCCACTAGTTAATAAACGCCAATATTCATAAGCACCAACAATATTTATCTTATAGTATGAACCAAAAATAATTGAAGATGTAATCTCATTTTTTGATATTAGAGTTAACAATTGTATTGCGATAAACATCACAACACATAAAATAGCGATTGCTGAAGTCAATGGATTCGATTTACCTGTCATCTTATTTAAAGATTTAAGTAAACTTTTTTTCTCTTTTTCAGTATTCTTCACTTTTTTAACAGAATCTTCAATTCCAATAAATTCACGTTTTAAAAGTTCATCTAATGGTTGATCTTCCATTACTGGAATTTGAAGAATTGAATCAACTTCAAATTTTTGACTTAATACATTTGTATTAATTACTAAACATTTTGAATGTTGTCTTAATGAAGTAGTAATTGCAGAATAAATTTGACCAAACATACTTTGTTTAATATTCTCTAGTGAATATAAATCTTGTGTAATACAAATTAATGGATAGTTTTGTTGAGGATTAATTAACCAAAAATCCTTTGTTTTTATATTTTTTATTCTTACAATTTGATAATCAAATTTTTTAATAAGAAAAGATAATATTTGAAGACCAACTACTTGATTGTCTACCATTTTAGGCCTCCTGTTCTCTTAATTCATTTAAAATTTCAACAAATTGTTGAGGTAATTCTGCATTTACAACTACTTTTTCATTAGTAGATGGATGAACAAATGTTAATTGATGTGCATGTAACATTTGACCACCACACTCTCTTGTTTTTCTATATGAATACTTAGGATCTCCCATAATTGGATATCCGATATATTGCATATGAACACGAATTTGGTGTGTACGTCCAGTTTCTAATCTACATTCAACTAAAGTAAAGTTTTTAAATCTTTCAATCACTTTAAAATGTGTAACAGCATTTTTTGAATTCTTAGAAGTTACACACATTTTTTGACGATCTTTTGGATCACGTCCTATTGGTGCATCAATTGTTCCATAATCATGTTCAAGTACACCATGCACTAATGCATAGTATAATCTATTTACAGTTTTATCTTTTAATTGATCTGCTAATGATAAATGAGCTTTATCGTTCTTAGCAGCAATTAATAATCCTGTTGTATCTTTATCAATACGATGAACGATTCCAGGCCTTAAAACACCATTAATACCTGATAAATCTTTACAATGATGTAATAAACCATTCACTAAAGTATCTCTTTGTTTTCCTAAAGTAGGGTGAACAATCATTCCCTTAGGTTTATTAACAACAATTACATCACTATCTTCATAACGAACATCAAGATTTAAATCTTGTGGTTGAGTTTCTAATTCAATTTCATCATCATATTCTAGTTGAATACGATCATTCTCTTTTACTTTTGCATTCGCTTTACAAGGTGCTCCATTTAATAAAACACATTGATCAGCTAATAAGTTTTGCGCGTAACTACGTGTTACATCTTCATACTTTGCGATAACTTTATCAATTCTCTCATTAGCATCTTCAGCTAATACGATATGTTCACTAACCTTCATTTTTCTTCCCACCTTCCAATACAAAAGATAGTATTATGATTCCTACTCCAACACATAAGCATATATCCGCTATATTGAATACAGGAAAATCATATCCAAAAATAATAAAATCAAAAAAATCAATTACGTATTGTAAACGTAAGCGATCTAAGAAATTTCCAAGTGTTCCTCCTAACATCAATGCAATTCCCCATTCGCTTATCCAATCACATTCATTGCTCTTATAAAAAGAAACCATTAATATGATTGCTACTAACGTAATCATATAGAAAAACATCATGTTTCCCTCTAAAATGCTCCATGCGGCACCAGTATTTCTTACATATGTTATTGAAAAGAAATTTTCAATAATTTCAATACTTTGATACAACTTCATGTTCGCATCTATTAAAAATTTTGTAAGTTGATCTATAATCAACATAATACTAATCAAATATAAATGTTTTACTTTCATGCTAGGTATTATATCATATACCTTTATTTAAAACAATTAACAACTTGTCATGAAGTAAACAAAAAAAAAGATACCACGACAACCAAATCGGAAAACAAGGAGGTACAAACAATAGCTGTGTCGTAATATCTAAAGACAATAGTATTATAAAACAGTTTCATAATTCTTGCAAGTATTTTTTCATATTTTATGTAAACACTTTCATTGAAATGTAAAAAAAAGATAGTTTTACTATCTTTTATAAACTTGCTTTATAATTTTTTAAAGCTTGAGCGATTTGATCTGGACAAGATGTAGATCTAGGTCCACAGCAAATTCCTTCAAATGCTTCAATAACTTCATCAACTGTTTTATTTCTTAAAATACTAGAAATACCTTTTAAGTTACCATTACATCCACCAGTAACTTTTAATGATTTAATAATGTTCCCTTCCATTTCAAATTCATATAATTTAGAACATACTCCTTTTGGTTGATAACTATATTTTTCCATAATGCCTCCTACTTCAATCTTTTTAATACTAAATTTGTAATACTTCCCGTCATAATTCCTGTTGGAATACTCATGAAAAGTAAATATGGTAAAAATGCAATCATTAATGCTTGATTATATAAAACTAATGCTACTAAGATTTGTCCTACACAATGTGCAATTGAACTTGCTACTGAAATTCCTACACAACTTAATCCACTATATTTTTTTAATAATATTGAAATTAATGTTGATAAAGTAACTCCACAAAATGACATCCAAAACACATAATTAAAAATCATTCCATTTAATAGACTTGCAAAAATTGAACGAAGTAAATTTACTACCATCATTTTCTTATCATTAAATTTATGTAAAACAACTAAACCTACAATATTAGCCAAACCTAAATGATATCCAGGAATTGGCGAAGGAATAGGTATTTGTGCTTCAATCCAATGAAAAATAATGGCTAAGGCAATAAACATCGCTAATGTAGTCATTTGTTTTGTTTTATTCATACCATCACCTCAAGTATTATACACAAATAAAAAGGAAACGTAAAGTTTCCTTTTTAATTACTTAGTTAATTAAACTATTTTGCAGCTGCAACAGCTTCTAAGATAGCTTTTTGAACTTCAGTTAATCCAACTGTACATCCACTTGCAGCATCTGGAGTTGCAGTAATTTTTGAATCTGTTGGGAATCCATTTTCATCTAAAGCGATTTTTCCATCAGTTCCAACTAATGCTTTTTCTAAGTGTCCAATTTGAACATCCCATTCCCAAGTACCAGCGTAAGTTGACATACCATAGTTTGTTCCTAAAGCTTTTTTAGTTGAATCACCATAAGTTTCGTCGATTGAAATTTCTTTGATTTTTCCATTTTCTAATGTTACATCAACGAAGATTGTTTGTTCAACACCTGTGCTATCAGTGTATTTGTATTCATGCTCAGCAGTAGTAACTTTTGCACCACCACAAGCAACTAAAGTTAAAGCTAAAACTAATAATGCAGTTAATTTTTTCATGTTATTAATCCTCCGTGGTTAAAATATTACATTACATATTCACGTTTGTCAATATGTTTTTAGTATATTACGAAGAATTAATTTTAAACGATAAAATTGATTATTTAGCGCTTTTAACAGCCTCTAAAATTGCTTTTTGAATTTCAGTAAGATCGATTGTACACCCGCTTGTAACATCAGTATCTGTTGGATAGCCTTTATCATCTAAAGCAATTGTTCCATCAGTACCTATTAATGCTTTTTCCAAGTGAGCAATTTGATCATCCCATTCTCCAACTTTTGATGATACGCTCATACCATAATCATCTCCAAGTGTTTTTTTAGTAGTAGATTTACCATCTTGGGTGTATGTCTCATCAATCGAAATTTTACTAATTTTTCCATTTTCTAAAGCTAAATCTACATAAACTTTTTGTTCAGCTCCATTTCTATCAGTAAATTTATGTTCATATTTACTAGATAATGAATTGTTGCCACAAGCTATCAGCATAAATGCTAAAACGAACAATACAGATAATTTTTTCATTTATTTATCTTCCTTTCGGGATGATAATACATGAATCAACTATGCATATCAAATCTAATGCTCGCTAAAAATATTGTAATATTATTCAAAATCAATAACACTCTTAATAGCTTTATCCCATTTATTTAAACGTGTATTTCTTGCCATTTCATCCATTGTTGGTTCAAATACACTTCCTACTTGATAATTTAATTTTATCTCTTCTTTATCTTTCCAATAACCTACAGCTAAACCTGCTAGATAAGCAGCTCCTAATGCAGTTGTTTCTGATACTAAAGATCGTTTTATAATTGTATTTGAAATATCGCTTTGGAATTGCATCATAAAATCATTTTTACTAGCTCCTCCATCTACTTGCATGAATTCAATTTTCATTTTAGAATCATCAGACATCGCTTTTAATACATCATTTGTTTGATAAGCTAAAGATTCTAAAGTTGCACGAATTATATGTTCTTGAGTTGTTCCTCTTGTTAATCCTAAAATTGCTCCTTTAACTTGAGGTTTCCAATATGGTGCTCCAAGTCCTGTAAAGCTAGGTACTACCATAACTCCATCACAACTGTTTACACTTCTTGCTCTTGCATCTGTTTCAGATGATTGACGAATAATTTTTAAACCATCTCTTAACCATTGAATGGCAGCTCCAGCTACAAAGACACTTCCCTCTAATACATAGTTAACTTCATCTTTGATTTTCCATCCAACACAGCTTAATAATCCATTTTCAGAATGAATAATTTTATCTCCTGTATTCATTAATAAGAAACATCCTGTTCCATAAGTATTTTTTACACTTCCTGGTGTGAAACATGTTTGTCCAAATAAAGCTGCTTGTTGATCTCCTACTGCACTAGCAATAGGAATTTGCACATCCCCTAATAATCCTTTGGCAGTTGTTCCATAAACACAAGATGTATCTACGATTTTAGGTAACATACATTTAGGAACATTCCATAATTTACAACATTCATCATCCCAATCTAATGTGTGTAAATCCATTAATAATGTTCTTGATGCATTACTAACATCACTTACATGGACACTACCACCTGTAAGTTTCCAAATTAAGAATGTTTCAACAGTTCCAAATAATAATTCTCCATTTTCTGCTCTTTGTTGACCATTTTCTATATGATCTAAAATATATCTAATTTTAGATGCACTAAAATATGGATCAAGTACTAAACCACATTTTTTATAAAAGAAATCTTCATATCCTTTTTCTTTCATTTCTTGACAATAACTATCTGATTGACGTGATTGCCAAACAATAGCATAAGATACAGGTTGACCTGTTTCTTTATCCCAAACAATTGTCGTTTCTCTTTGATTTGTAATTCCAATTGCAGCAATATCACTCATTTTGATATTACTAATCGCAACTACTTCATTGATTACTCCAATTACACTTGCATAGATTTTATTAGCATTTTGTTCTACCCATCCTGGTTTTGGATAATAGTTCTCACATTCTTTTTGAGCTACTGCAATAATATTGCTTTGTTTATCAAATAGAATTGCTCGAGTACTTGTTGTTCCTTGATCGATTGCACAAATATATTTAGTCATAGTTTTCACCTCATACTTATTATAATTGAAAACGTTTACAAATAAAAGAGGAACATAAGTTCCTCTTTTTAAATTAATGGATTTAAATCTTCATTATTGAATTTACATAAGAATTCAGCTAATAAATCTATAATTTGTTCTACATCTTTTAATGATAATGTTTCAATTGATGAATGCATATATCTTAATGGAATAGATACTAATGCTACAGGTACTCCATCATTGGTAAAGTGTACTTTATCAGCATCTGTACCAGTGCTTCCTGCTGTTACTTCATATTGTAAATTGATATTTAAATTAGATGCACATTCTTTTAAAATTTCATTTAATTTTTTATTTACAATTGAACTGTAACATAATACTGGTCCTTCATCTAAAGAAACATCTCCACTTGAATATGCACCAGCATAATCATTTGTAAATGTTACATCAACTGCAATTGCACATGTTGGATTCACTTTTTGACTTGCCCAATAAGCTCCTCTCATAGAAGTTTCTTCTCCAACGGTAGTAGCACTATAAACACCAATCTTACATCCTTTATCTTTAGCTTTCTTTAATGCTTCTAGAACGATAAAAGCACCTATACGATTATCAAAAGCTCTTGCTGCAACACGATTATTTAATAAATATTTATAGTCAGTAGAAGCGCAAATTGGGTCTCCTACAGATACTACTTTCATTGCATCTTCTTTTGATGTAGCACCAATATCAATAATTAAATCATCAGCTGATAAATCTTTATTTTTAAGCAAAGAACTATTAGTTACTACAACACCATTTACAATTCCATTTATATTATGAATTTCCACATGAGTTCCTAAATATTGACCACAGCGTACTCCTCCAGCCTTTAATACTTTAATCATACCATTAGATTCAATACTTTTTACAATAAAACCAATTTCATCAATATGACCACATAATAAAACCTTAATATCAGATTCAGGATTTAATACTGAAATTACATTCCCTGTACAATCACTTAAAATTTGATCACAAACTGGTTTCATGTATTCTATTACTTTTCTTTGAAGTTTTTCTTCATGCCCACTTACTGAACATGTCTCAATCATTGTTTCTAAAAATTTAATATCCATAACCCACCTATATCCTTTAATAAAGTCTAACACTTTTAAAACACAAAATAAAGAAAAAGATATGAATGCAAAGCATTCATATCTTATTAAGCATTTTTCATTTTATTTAAAGTTGTTAATGTTAATTCATATTGTTCACGATAATGTGCTAATTTTTCTTTTTCCGCATTAACTTTAGCTTCAGGTGCTTTATTTGTGAAGTTAGGATTTGATAACATACCTTCACAACGTTTAATTTCACCAGTTAACTTAGCTAATTCTTTTTCACATTTCGCAATTTCTTCTTCAACATTAATAATATCAGCTAATAAAATTTCTAAAGTACCTTTTAAAATAGTACGAGAAACTGTTTCACCTTCACCTTGTTCATTTAACCAAGTTGCTTTACACATTCTATTTAAGATTGCATTAATTTCTTGATTACATGGTAATACATTTCCATCAACATCTTTAATAATTACATCAACTTCTGCACTTGGTTTAATGTTATATTGAGTTTTAATTTCACGAACTGCTTGAATCATAGTAATTAATTGACTTACTTGTTCACTTTCAGTTGTACTTAATTGAACATCAATATTTGTTGGCCAAGTTTCTTGGTTAATAGAAACATATTCTCTAGGTAAAATACTATAGATTTCTTCAGTAACAAATGGCATGAATGGGTGTAATAAACGTACAATTCCACGTAATACTGTTACTAATGTAGATACTGTTGCTTTTTTAGCTTTTTCATCAGTACCATTTAATGCAGCTTTACTTAATTCAATATACCAGCTACAGAAATCATCCCAAATGAAACTATATAACTCATTTCCTACTAATGCAAATTCATAACGATCCATATTAGCAGTTACATTTTTTAATGTAGTATTGAAACGATCAATAATCCATTTATCAGTAATAGATACATTTGTAAGATCAATATCTTCTAACTTGTAATCTTCATCAATATACATACTTACGAAACGAGATGCGTTCCAAATTTTATTAATGAAGTTCCAGCTAGATTCTACTTTATCAGTAATGAAACGTAAATCTTGTCCTGGTGTAGAGTTAGTTGTTAAGAAGAAACGTAATGTATCACATCCGTATTGTTCAATAACATCCATTGGGTCTACCCCATTACCTAATGAT
>JAEIGA010010668.1_pt1 | contig 13937 bp, 11 predicted proteins | sample 9270691 | NCBI WGS metagenome assembly JAEIGA01 (sample SAMN17057246, study PRJNA624740) | gut metagenome | biome: biome; isolation source: fecal sample | host: Bos grunniens | place: China: Xizang | collected 2019 | reverse complement strand
GAGTGATTTACAACAAATGAGAGCTGCTGCTCGCCAGCTTTAAAAGAGGTATCTGTATCTCCTGTGATTGTAGCACGTATTGTCACTTTGGGTTCCACGACAGAAAAATCGAACCTCAACACAGGAACGTCATCCTCCATATCATCATCATAGACCTCAACACAATAGTTCCCTGATACTTTCAACGAGACATCATCGTTAGGCAAATCAAAAGTATAATGAGTATACAGTTGCGTCGTATTATGTGAATTTTCCCATGATTCTATGACAAAATCATTGAATCCATCAAGATAGTCTATTTCAGAAAGTTCAGATCTTGTACCGTTGGCATTATTATGGGTTATACGACATGTATAACGGTGATATGTGTGCGACATCTCATCAAACGAAAAATGTATGACATCATCACTGCCGAGCTCCATCACCGCCGGAGCTTTCCAATCGTCGTTTAGTATCATATTAGGAGTACGCACCGACGGTATGTATGATGTCGCAAATTGCGCTTTCAAAGCAGGCACAGAAAACAGCATTATTGCAAAAAAAAGAATCCGCTTCATTTACTATTTATAATTTTAGGCGAAGATAATCAATTAAAGAGAATAAATCCCTACCTTTACATAAATTATGGTTAAATGAAGACAAGAACATTCATAACAACAGCGTTAACAGCAATCATACTCATAATAGCAACCGCGACAAAAGCAAGAGCTCAGAATATCATATATGAAAAAGAAGATAGTATCTTTATCGAAGAGATTATAAAGAGATATCCGAGCAAGATGTTTAATACTACTGGTGAAAGAATGATTTCCTTGGCAAATGAGTTTTTAGGAAAAGAGTATGTTTCCGGGACATTGGACGAGCATGACAATGAACCTCTATTCATCAGTTGTTCAAAACTGGATTGCACCACATTTGTAGAGACAGTTCTTGCCATAGCCTTATGCGACAACGACGACCACTTCCCGACCTATTGCAAAAACCTTGAAAAGATCCGCTATAGGAACGGCATACGTCATGATTACGCCAGCCGACTCCACTATACAAGTTGGTGGATTGCCGATTCTGCCAAACATAATATCATCAAAGAGGTAGAGAGCGTATTTCACACAGCAGAACAATCTTTGGATTTGAACTTCATGAGTTGCAACACCGAGAAATACAGACACCTGAAAGAAAGCCATGAGACCAGAGAAAAAATCATAGAATTCGAGGAACCGTTCCATAACATTCAAATAAAATATATTCCTAAGGCAGCAATTCCCCAAATACAGGATAACAGAGAAATAAAAGATGGAGACATCATTGCTATTGTAACCGATATAGAAGGACTTGACATTTCACATTTAGGTTTTGTATTTTGGCAAGATGGAACATTATACATGATTCATGCATCAAGCCGTGAGGGCAAGGTCATACGCGACGCCGAACCACTTTACAACTACTTAGCAAGCAGGAAGAAACATTTCGGAATTAGAGTATTCAGAGCCTTATAGAAGAGTGTACCGGCAATAAATGTCTGAAAAAACACTTTTTTGGTATTTTATCAATGGTTTCTTGGTATTTTTTCGCTATCTTCGCGCGGAAAAAAGGTCCCGTAGCTTAGCTGAATAGAGCGTCAGATTCCGGTTCTGAAGGTCGTGGGTTTGAATCCCACCGGGATCACCATTAATGCAAGGCATTAAACACACATAAAAAAAAAATGAAACTTTACAAGCTACCAACAGAATACAGGCCTCTGCTTGATCTTAAACAGACAGAACTTGCCATAAAACAAATAAAGGAGACATTCCAGTTGAACCTTTCGGCATCACTTCGCTTACGACGCGTGACAGCCCCATTGTTCGTACTGCAAGGAACAGGACTTAACGACGATTTGAACGGATACGAAAATGCGGTAAGTTTCCCCATACAGGACATGAACGGAGCTGTTGCTGAAGTGGTACACTCGTTGGCGAAATGGAAGCGTGTCACTCTTGCAGAATACAATATAGCACAAGGTTACGGAATATACACCGATATGAACGCTATACGTGCACATGAGGAGCTGGACAACCTCCACTCACTGTATGTTGACCAATGGGATTGGGAGCGAGTGATAAATCCGGAGGAGCGTACAGCAGAATTCTTGCGTAACATTGTCAAGGATATATATTCAGCAATTCTGCACACAGAGTTCACCCTTAGCGAATGTTACCCTCAGTTAAAGCCATCGTTGCCCGAGAAAATCGAGTTCATCCACAGCGAGGAATTGCTTCGTCTTTATCCCGGTATGACACCTAAAGAACGCGAGGAGGCTATTACAAAGAAATATGGTGCGGTATTCATTATAGGTATAGGCAACGAACTTTCTGACGGAAAGCCTCATGACAACCGTGCTCCGGACTACGATGACTATTCAACAGCAAACGAAGACGGATACTATGGATTGAACGGCGACTTGATGATTTGGAGCGATGTACTCGGTAAAGCAATGGAGCTCTCTTCTATGGGAATACGTGTCGACAGGAACGCACTGCTTCGCCAGCTTGAAAAGACAGGAAAAGAGGAACGCAAAGAACTATATTTCCACCGTAGGTTGCTTGAAGACACATTGCCATTGAGTATAGGTGGAGGTATCGGACAATCACGCCTGTGTATGCTGTTACTGAAGAAAGCACACATTGGTGAGATCCAATCAAGCATCTGGCCTGACGAAATGAGGAAAGCATGTAAAGAGATGAATATTCCATTGATATGATTATTCAATCACTGCACTAGGGACAGCAATCACACATTGAATGAAATAATTAAAAATAGACAGATATGGCAGAACTTAAAGAGTTAACCAAACGTAGCGAAAGCTACTCACAGTGGTACAACGACCTTGTACTGAAAGCAGATTTGGCAGAACAGTCACCAGTAAGAGGCTGTATGGTAATCAAACCATACGGATATGCAATTTGGGAAAAGATGCAACGTACTTTGGATGACATGTTCAAAGAGACAGGACACGTAAACGCATATTTCCCTTTGCTTATCCCAAAATCGTACCTCAGTCGCGAAGCTGAACACGTAGAGGGCTTTGCCAAGGAGTGTGCTGTTGTCACACACTATCGTCTGAAGAACGCAGAGGACGGTAGCGGAGTCGTTGTAGACCCTGCAGCCAAACTTGAAGAGGAAATGATTATCCGTCCTACATCAGAGACTATTATCTGGAGTACATACAAGAACTGGATACAGTCGTACCGCGACCTGCCTATCATGGTCAACCAGTGGGCAAACGTAATGCGTTGGGAGATGCGTACCCGCCTATTCCTGCGTACAGCAGAATTCTTATGGCAGGAGGGACACACAGCACACGCTACACGCGAAGAAGCTGAAAAAGAGGCACAGACAATGTTGCACGTATACAACGATTTTGCAAACAAGTACATGGCTCTTCCTGTAGTGATGGGCGTAAAATCTGCGAACGAAAGATTTGCAGGTGCGCTTGATACCTACACTATCGAGGGTATGATGCAGGATGGCAAGGCATTGCAATGCGGTACATCACACTTCCTTGGACAGAACTTTGCAAAGGCATTCAATGTACAGTTTGTAGACAAGAACAATAACCTGGAATATGTATGGGCCACATCATGGGGAGTTTCGACACGTCTTATGGGTGCACTCATCATGACCCACTCAGACGACAACGGTCTTGTATTGCCACCAGCACTTGCACCTATACAGGTTGTAATTGTCCCCATCTACAAGAATGCTGAGCAGCTCGAAACCATTAAAGGCAAGATTGATCCAATTATTGCCGAATTGAAGAAAATGGGCATCAGTGTCAAATTTGATGATGCAGACAACCGTCGTCCAGGATTCAAGTTTGCCGAATATGAATTGAAGGGCGTTCCCGTACGTCTTGTACTTGGAGCACGAGATATTGAGAACGGCACAATCGAGGTTATGCGCCGTGATACCCTGGAGAAAGAGACACGTCAGATTGACGGCATTGTAGAATATGTAAAAGAGTTGCTCGACAACATACAGACCAACCTTCACAGCAAGGCACTTGCCATGCGCGAGGCATGCACACGCAGTGTTGACAGCTACGAAGAGTTCAAGACAGAAATCGAAAAGGGTGGATTCATACTCACACATTGGGACGGTACACCTGAAACCGAAGAACTTATCAAGAACGAGACAAAAGCAACAATACGTTGTATCCCTATCGGCTGGGACGAGACTCCTGGAACATGTATGGTTACCGGAAAGCCATCGGCACGTCGTGTATTGTTCGCAAGAGCATATTAATACAATATCAATATAGAACAGGCGGATACTTGACCGTATCCGCCTGTTAATCTTTATGACATCATGGAAGTAAAAATAGAACAGAGCTGGAAAGAGGTACTCCAAGAGGAGTTTCAAAAAGATTATTTTGTACGTTTGACATCCTTTGTAAAAGAAGAATACAAAGGCAACACGCCCATATACCCACCCGCAAAGTTCATTTTCAATGCCTTTGACCACTGTCCGTTCGACAAGGTCAAGGTCGTGATACTCGGTCAGGACCCCTACCATGGTGTCGGACAGGCCAACGGCCTATGTTTCTCAGTAAACAAAGGAATTCCTTTCCCACCGTCATTACTGAACATCTTCAAAGAGATTGAAAGTGACACAGGCACCCCCATACCACAGGACGGCGATCTCACACGTTGGAGTGAACAAGGTGTCCTGTTGCTCAATGCAACACTGACTGTACGGGCTGCTCAAGCCGGTTCACATCAAAAACGCGGTTGGGAAGAGTTTACAGATGCTGCTATACGAGAGTTAGCATCACGCCGAGAAAATATCGTTTTTATTTTATGGGGAAGCTATGCCCAAAAGAAAGGAGCATTCATTGATACAGAAAAACATCTTGTACTTAAATCGCCACATCCTTCCCCACTGTCGGCATACCAAGGATTCTTTGGAAATCACCATTTTACCCTAACAAACGACTATCTTGCCAAACATGGCAAAGAAAAAATCGTCTGGTAAAGAATCAATCATTATACCATTGTACATTAGAGCTTCGGTCACTCCTTTTCTCAACTTTAAGGAAGTCGGCCAACATTGCCGATGTAGCTCTGAAACAGAAATTGAACGAGGTATAAGGACTCAACACTATACCACATGACATTTCAAAGCAATGCAAGTCGCGTGATATATTCAACGTAGTGGTGGTAAGTTCCTTATATTCGAAATTATATCCGGAAGTAAAGCTTATACGCCAATTATCGGATATACCTATATTTCCTGAGATATTCAAGTTCTGGGTAAACTTGAACGGATATCTCATGTTCCTGATGTTTATCTTTGCAGACCGGTCTTCGGCCATATTGATACCATAAGAGAATGTAAGACTCCAAGGGAATTTGAACGGCATATAGCCATCTTCATCAAGATCGGCACTCTGTGCCTGTTTGCTTCTTGAACTTTTCAAAGATTTCTTCTCAGGCTCGGCCGTCTCTTCATCAGGTTCCTTGTTTTCCTCTTCCTCACCGGTATCCTCATCCTTGGCAGCAATCTTATCCCACAAGCCCTTTATTTTGCCCCATGTACTGTTGTTCAATGTATAGGAAAGGTTTTGGCTCATTCCTTGGAAACGGCCAAAACGGCCATACGACCACTCAGTGCGTTCACCAACGACAACCTGACCTTTCTCATTGAATTTGTAGGCATAGGTTGCCCATGTCGCATTAAAGCTGAATGTGTAACTTTTGGTCAATTTCAACCTTAATCGTGTAGTCAAATCACTCCAAGGACGTACTTTTGCCGCAAGATTATAGGATAGCGACGCACCGAGTTCGTCGATTATGCTTATTTTCTTCAGCGAATCGTTCTTGGTTCTCCATTTCATCTCCACATTATTACTCATACTGAAAGAGACGCTTCCTGTTTCACCCTTTGATGGAATACCATATAGGGAATTCTGATACGGAGAGTACTCCACGGTACGGGGCTCACCATTTTCATCGGTATATACGTATGTTTCGTAATAACCGTAACGTGCATGTCCGAAGTCCGGAGCATAGCTCAATGAAACAGACGGCTTGAAAACGTGACGTACAGCATTTATACGGCTGTTCTTTATAAATGAGGCTGGCTTGTAGAAACCATACAATGTCGTATTAGCAGACAAAGCAACATTATAATTGTACACACGATGGAAGCCGTGCACCGTATCCTGTACAACTTTATTGGTCACTTCGTCCCATTCCTGATTTACCTTCTTGAAATACCAACGCTCGGTATAATTGAAACTTGGGGTAATGTTTATGAAATTAAAAAGCTGGAATGTCGCATTTATCGGTATTGTATGTTTAACACCGTTTTTCCAATCGTCTATAATGTTGGATTTGAATATCAAATCCTCCTTGGTACTGATACTGTTGCTCATCTGACCATTATAAGACAACGAGATTTTCTCATACCAACGTTCGTCACCTGCACGTTTCTTGCGTTTGAACGGATATTTTTTAGCCAACGACACGTTGAGAGTAGGCAATGTCAACGAAAGACTTGAATCCTGCACATTCTGGGAGATATTCATTGTTGCTGACAAAGACAACCCTATATTTGGGAAATTATGCGAGAAGTTTATACTTGATGTCCTTACACTCTGCGAATTAAGGGCCGGATTATAAAGGCTGTTCAAGTTTGCACGTTCATAATTGGAAGTCGCAAAATTCACACTTGCCGAGAAATTGGTGTTAGGCATTGCCTTTGCGTCTTGTCTATGACTCCATTGTACACGGAAGTTCTTGCCTACAGCATAGTCGGGCAATCCCTTCTCACCATTCTTTGTAACAAGATAGCTAAGGCTGACATTTCCAGAAAATTTGTATCGTTTTGCATAGGTTGAAGCGGCATTGACACCCCACGATCCTTTAGTAAAGATTTCTCCTGTCAGTCGCAAATCCAATTTATCACTTATAGCGAAGTAGTATCCTCCATCGCGCAAATAGAATCCGCGCTCAGTTTCATCACCATACGAAGGCATTATAAAACCCGACGAATAGTTCTCTGTAAACGGGAAATAGCCGAATGGCAATGCCAAAGGCAAAGGAACATCAGCGACAACAAGATACAGGGGACCGGAAACAACATCTTTTTGAGGGCGCACCTTGGCACGTGTAAGCCTTACATAGAAATGAGGATGTTCGGCATCGCACGTCGTATACATACCATCTTGCGAATATATCACATCAGCAGAGTCCTTCTTGGCCTTTCCACCCATCAGGAATCCGTCGCCTTGTTGCGTATATACATTGTTGATGAAACCTTTCTTCGACTTGAAGTTATATCTCATGTTGTCCGACTCATAGGGTGTTCCACCATCCATGAATATCGGCAGACCGCTTACGACGCCCATAGAATCAGTGCGTCCCATAGCATGTACAACACTACTGTCCATATTCATGGAGATGATATTGGCAGTCAACTCGATATTCTCATATTTGACCTTTCCGCTACCATAAAGATATGCGTTTCCGCCACGAGACCAAACTATAGAATCTGTACATTCATAATAGACAGGAGCTTCAATTGCATCTTTTTTTGGACTCTTTGCAGTATCCGTAGCAAGGGTATCGGACCGCAATGTATCCTGCAATAGGATAAAACTGTTAATAGACGCTGAAGGCAACAGGACTGCTTTGACAGGAACTGCAAACGCAATTACCGCCAACAGCAAAGCCACCCATATTACCTTAACCGATGTGTTGTTCATTTACATACGTCCATAATAGGGTGCAAAAATAGGAAAATAAAAGGAGTATTTATTGATTTTAAGACAAAAAAGCACTTTCGAAGACCTTATTTACTAAGAAAAACAGGTATTACATAAACATTGCAGCCCATTTTCTTATTTTTTCGGCAGACTCTTCCGAAATCTTGAGCATACTATCAATAACTTGCTCAAGGCTGCGCGGTGCATACAGGTATTTCGTTTTTGAATAGAACTTGTCAGCGAAACATATAAGCTGCTCTTCCAATGTCTCAGGCAAAAAATCCTTTGCAGGCAAATCCCAGCCATTAGCGATGACCTGCTCTTTAAGAAGCCCTGTCCCCGTATGGCGTTCACACACTCTTGCATGACGTTCATAACCCAATGAACGCAATATTTCGGCACCAAGATAGCCATGACATAGATATTGTGCATTGCCATGACAATGTATCCTTGGAGCATCTGTCATAAAAATGCCCAGATCGTGCAACATGGCAGCCTCTTCCACGAATTCAACATCCATTTCAAGTTCCGGATGCTTACCGGCCAGCTCAAGTGCCAATTCAGTAACCTTGCGTGCATGCACCATGTATATCTCCTTAAGTTCATTGTCCAAAGGATAATACCTGTCAATAATCTCTTTAACGTTTATTCTCTCCGACTCCATTATATGCCACAATTATGATAATGCGAAGATAGTAAAAACAATTTTCAAATACAACAACTGCCATAAAGTGCCGATTTGTATAAATTATACACCAATTTACAGAAGCATAACTATAAATAACGTGCAAAATATTCAATTTATAAATCTTTTGTTTATTTTTGTAACAATATACATTGATTTATCATGGACAATGGCATTATAGAAAAGACGCTGCTATTACCTCCAATCTCTCTACAAGAGATGTCCGGAATCAAGCTGATGAACCGCACTGACACCAAATTTGTGGCAAGTGCGGAACAGTTGCATGCTTTCTTGCTTGCAGTCCAAGGAGAATATTTCATACAAGAGATAAACGACAAACGTATAGCAAGCTACCATACGACCTATTTTGACACTGGTGATTATCAGATGTACAACATGCACCACTGTGGCAGGACAACAAGAGAAAAGATCAGAGTCAGGACATATCTTGACAGCAATGATACTTTTTTCGAAATAAAAAACAAGAACAACCACGGCAGGACAAAGAAAAAGCGCATATCAATACAGGGACACGACACCGTACATGCAGAACATGACGCTATTGTTCCGTTTATGGCAAAACACGCATGGTACAGCATCGAAGAGATCACACCTGTAATAGAAAATTGGTTCAACCGCATAACATTGGTAAATTACGGAAAGACAGAGCGTCTTACAATCGATTTCAACCTGAGATTCCACCATCTGAAAAGCGATGGACACGACCGGCTCGAAAAAGTTGCAATAATAGAGCTTAAACGTGATGGCAATGTACCCTCTCCGGCATTGGACATTCTCCGTGAACTCCGCATAAAGCGTTCAGGATTCAGCAAATACTGTATAGGCAGTGCATTGACTAACAGATCCCTGAAGAGGAACAATTTCAAGGAGAGACTTGTGATGATAGGCAAAATGGAAAACAAACTATAAAAAACTGATAATATGAAACTACTAACCACATTAATGATGTTATGCTTGAGCATAGGCTTTTCGCTTCAGGCACAGTCACTCCCGGTCACAGCAGGAGCCGAAGATTACATAATATCGGAAGCAATGGACAACAGCTACAACTTTGATGATGATGACAGCGACAGGAACGAAAAGATGTCTATAGGCATTAAAGAGAAGAGAATCAGCGACAAAGGCTTCATAGACATCAACCATGTAAAGATGTTGCTTGTAGCATTTTTAATAAATATAGTATCGATAATGATTGTTGTACGCGGTTTGTATTATCCAAAATGCAAACGAGGAGAATTCTTCTTTACGTACATACTCATTGCCATAAGTACCTTTATGCTCATATATGTTTTGGGTGACGTAAAACTCAAGGCAGGTATAGCATTGGGACTTTTCGCTATATTCAGCATCATACGCTACCGTACCGAGCAAGTAGCCATACGCGAGATGACATACCTGTTCATCATCATTGCAATAAGCGCGATAAACGGACTCATTGTAAGCGAATTGAGCTATGGCGAGGTTCTGATAATAAATGCACTGTTCATCATCTCAATATGGCTCTGTGAAAGCAAGTTGCTCATAAGCCACTACTCATACAAAGTCATAAAGTACGATAACGTAAACCTTATTACCGAAGACAAGAGAGAAGAGCTTATAGCAGACCTTGAGAAACGTACAGGACTAAAGATCGAGAAGGTAGAGGTAGGCAGCATTGACTTTCTGAAAGACGCTGCTATAGTAAAGATGTACTATCGCAGCAAAGAGGCTAACAATTCAGTCGATACAACACTAAAAGCACCAGTAGATGAATACAAACTTAAGAATTAAGCATAGCGTTGCAAAACTTCTTTTTGCAGCAGCGATACTTGTAGCACCTATTCAGCACATCACAGCCCAAGAAAGCAGTGATGAATTCGGTGTATGGGGTACATTCGAATTTTCCAAGAAGGTAAATAAAAAGTCCAAATTTGTAATAGACACCGAGATTCGTTCCATTGAAGCCGTAAGCAATTTTGAGCGTATTGCCATTGGAGCGAAACTCGACTATGAAATAAAACAATGGAAAAATCCCGAAAGAGTAATTTCAAAGATAGAGCTCAAAAGCAATATAGGATATTGTTTCATATATGGTCACTACCTGAGCGAAAAGAGCATAAAGGAATATATAGATGAGGTTGGCGAATACAACTACAATATAGACGAAGCATATTGGGCGGCACGCAATCGAGTTTATATTACCTTAACAGGAGAAATGAATATTGGTAGATTTGAGGTATCACTGCGCGAACGTCTGCAATACACCCATACAGGCTCAGTCACAATAGATGAAACAAAGTACCGATGGGAAAAACAGGGTGGTATAAAAGGCGAATGGGCTCCCACAACAGAAATCGAGCCGGAGCTTAAAGAAGCAAAGGAAAACCTCTCACTCCGTTCACGTCTCAGTGTAAAGTACGACATCCCGAACTGCAAGATAAGCCCCTTTATTTCGGCAGAGCTATATACACGTCTTGACAAATGGCAAATATTTGATAAGGCACGCTATCGTGCCGGAGCATCATACAAGATAAACAAGAAGAACGAGATATCGTTGTTTTACCTATATGAAGACGTAAGCGGTAATGACCCGGACGGTCATGCCATCGGATTTGAATACTCCATAGACTTATAATAACGATCAAGCAGCTAAGAAAATGAAAAGAGCATACATATCATTGATTATACTCATGCTTGCCACTCTGCCGACAATGGCACAACAGATTATCGTTGAAAAGAGCGGTAACAGAGAGACCATAGAGTTTGCCAAACTCGACAAGATAACATTCAGTGGAACAACCGTAAAAATCCTACAGACAGACGGTACTGCAACTGACACTCCCATGGGAGATATAGACCGAATTCGCTTTAGCAACTACAGCAATATTATGAACTTTGGAGTTGAAAACAATTGTTTTGTCAGCTACATTTCAAACGATGCAATAGCAGTTAACTGTAATGCAGGAGAGACTGTCACCATATATAACATAATAGGAACAGAGCTTATATGCATACGACTGAAGTCGGCAAACGGCATAATAAGCATTGCCCAACTGCCTAAAGGTATATATATCATAAAATCAAATGACCAAACTGCTAAATTTGTAAAAAGATGAAAAAGTTCGTTTACACTATAGCACTGTTGGCCACAACAGGCCTTCAGGCCCAGGTATTGAACGTCAACAACAATGACGGCACATTCCTACCCATTGAAACAGCCGATACACGCGAAATAACATTCGACGAAACAAGGAAAACTGTCACATTTATTCTGGATGGTGGGATACAGCATAGTTTCCATACAGGAAAGGTTGAAAGCCTCTCACCCAGAACAGACAAGAGCGAACAGCTTACATACAACCTTGACCCTACAGTTGCATTTGACGACAATGACAAGAACAACTTCAACGAGATTGTAGAAACAATTCCTACGACAGAGACTACAGACAATGACTATGGCGATTTTGTTGAAAAATTCTCCATAGGAAAAGTCATAAACATATCATTCAGTGATAACGATGTTACCGTTTCAGGAAATATCCCATACACAAAGAACGGTGCACACCTGACAATAAATTCAGCAGACAGCAAAGTAGGATATATTGTAAGCGGAAAGTCCGCAAACGGTTCTTTAAAGATATACAGCGAGAAAAAATTCCAGATATTGCTTACAGGCCTTGACCTGACCAACCCTACCGGTCCTGCCATAAACATACAGACCGGCAAAACGGTATACTTTACCATTGACGACAACACAACAAACAATCTTTGCGACGGTGCAACATACAACGCACCGGCAACAGCCGATGAGGACCAGAAAGGAACACTCTTCAGCGAAGGACAGTTGATATTCAACGGATATGAGGACGGAAGTGGCATACTCAATGTAACCAGCCACGGAGGTCACGGTATATGCAGCGACGACTATATAAGAGTCAGAAGCGGAAACATCAACATCCTTAAAGCTGCAAAGGACGGTTTCCACACAAACGACAAATTTATTGTCGGACGTACAGCTGATGCATCACCCAGAATCACAGTAAATGCCGAAAATGACGGTATCGATTGCGGAAAAGGTGAAGTGACAATAGATGCCGGCATCATTGAATTGACAACAGGCGGAGAAGCTATCAAGGTAGAATACGAAGAGGCCGACCCTGACCCGGCAGTCACACCAAATGCTACAATAAACGGTGGATACATCAGATTTACTACGACCGGAGAAAAGAGTTCAGGAATCAAGACAACCGGAACATACAAACAGACGGGCGGTGTAATACACGGTATTGTAAAGGGCAACGGCTCAAAGATCTTGAACTGCGACAGCAACATCACCTTTACCGGCGGAAAACTAACCGGAAAATCAGAAGGAACTGTTTTTGAGGAAAACACATTGGCCGGAGGTATAAAATGCAAAGGAACATTCACTATTGAAAACGGCATTATTGCCATTGAATGTTCAGGCGAAGGCGCCAAAGGAGTAAATACTGAAAATACAACAGTAAAAGGCGGTGAGATGACAATTCTCTCAACAGGTGGAAACCACGCAGGCACCACCGAGACCAACGAAAGCATCGCGGTAGATACAGGCAACCTGACAGTCACAAATGGAGTGCTCAAATTCAAGGCATACGACAATGCCATAACAGCAACAAAGGTATCCATATACAAAGGCACGCTTCATGCAATAAGCGGGACCGGCGTTGCCATTGACGCAGCTGTTACACAATCAGGAGGCTGGATCATGACAAAAGAGAATGAATAAGCAATACACAATATAAAAGAAGTGACTGCCGCCAAGGCAGTCACTTCTTTTATTATAAACGTAAAAATTTACGGGTGAACGTATGTACCGATCTCCTCGCCATCCATAACCTTCTTGAGGTTGCCTACGACATCCATGTTGAACACGTAGATAGGGAGATTGTTTTCACGGCACATGGCTGTAGCAGTGATATCCATGACTTTCAGTCCTCGGCTGATTACCTCATCGTACGAAATTTCATCGAATTTTGTTGCAGTAGGATCTTTTTCAGGATCGGCAGTATAGATACCGTCAACACGTGTACCCTTGAGCATCACATCGGCCTCAATCTCGATGCCACGAAGCGATGAGCCTGTGTCGGTTGTAAAATACGGACTTCCTGTACCTGCAGCCATAATAACCACCTGACCATTCTCCATGGCCTCTATAGCCTTCCATTTTGTATAGAATTCACCTACAGGCTCCATACGGATAGCAGTCAACACCTTATTGGGAACACCGGCAGCACCAAGTGCAGAACTGAGAGCAAGGCTGTTGATTACAGTTGCCATCATTCCCATCTGGTCGCCTTTCACGCGGTCGAATCCCTTACCAGCGCCGGTCAAGCCACGGAAGATATTGCCGCCACCGATAACGATACCTATTTGGACACCCATTTCAGCGACCTCCTTGATTTGTGCCGCATACTCGTTCAGACGTTTCACGTCGATACCATAACCCTGCTCACCCATAAGGCTCTC
>JAEIGA010010667.1_pt1 | contig 13937 bp, 17 predicted proteins | sample 9270691 | NCBI WGS metagenome assembly JAEIGA01 (sample SAMN17057246, study PRJNA624740) | gut metagenome | biome: biome; isolation source: fecal sample | host: Bos grunniens | place: China: Xizang | collected 2019 | reverse complement strand
ATAAGGAATTCACCAAGGACTGGATGTATGACTTTTGCCGTGATTATAGTGTCGAAGAAGAAACTGTCCTGTATTTCCATTTCAATGACAAGTTTTATGCTCTGAATGTCTATCCCGATTGGACCAATGAGCGTGGCGCATGGACTGATCGCAAGTATTACTACGTTGAAGACTATGCTTTCGAGTGGAATGTTATTGAACCCTCTCTGGAACTGATGGGTACTGTCTGGGCGCTGGATCAGATCGTTGGTCATACCGTCAATGAAAAGGGTTATAAGGTTCTGGACTCTCATCTGAAGGCAATCTATGGCGACAGCATTCTGCCTGACTACGCCAACGAGATTTATAAGCGCCTGGCCGCACAGGGCTATGCCGCCAATAATGTTGTCATGGGTGCTGGTTCTATGTCCATGATGGCTCTGGTCTGTGCTGATGATGAAGGTACGCTTCAGTTCGCTGGTAAGTGGAACGGTACTAATGCTGGTCCTTATACTCGTGATACTTTTGGTATCGCTATAAAGGCTACTTACGCAGAAGACCAGTATGGTAATGGTATCAACATCTTCAAGCGTCCCAAGGCACTGGCTTGGAAGAAGAGCCAGAAGGGTTGCTGTATTGTTGCTATGGATGGTGAATCCTACACCGATGAGCATGGCTTCAATGAAACTTTGAATCCTGATGTTGAAAACCTGCTGAAGGTTGTCTTCGTCAATGGTCAGGTCGTAAAGCGTCAGAGCCTGGCTGAAATCCGTGAAAGACTGTGGGGTTAATCTATGGTATATCATGTAAAAGGCAGTCTGCTTGAAGCAGAAGGTCTTGATTATATTTGTCATCAGGTGAATTGCCAGGGCCGCATGGGCTCTGGCATCGCCAAGGCTATCCGAGATAGATGGCCAGAAGCGTACAATGAATATCGAGCTTGGCATCATGAATGGGAACAGCGAGCCGATGAAATGGGCGGTTCCTTTGAGTTCTACGGACCGACGGGTGATGAACTAATGCTTGGCAATATTCTAATTCATGCTTTGGATGATAACCTTAACATCATCCATATTGCGGCACAGCAACATTATGGCTACGATGGTAGGAGATATACCTCTTACGATGCCTTCTGGAGTTGCTTGGGCCATATTCTGGAAGAAGTTCCAGAAGGAAGTAAAATTGGCTTCCCTTCTCATATTGGTTGCGGCCTGGGCGGTGGCAACTGGGAAGTCATCAAGACAATGATCGAACAGGTTCTCGATGAGAACTATGAAGTATATATCTATTATTTGGAGGAGTAAAAATGGGTAGAGTATTTAATGCTGAGCTGGAAATTCAGAATATGATTACCGAAATCAAGAAATACTTTGTGCAGAATGGTGGAAAGACCACCAAGGCTATCATTGGTATTTCTGGTGGTAAGGATTCTACGATTGCGGCCGCCCTGCTTGTCCGCGCTTTGGGTGCGGAAAATGTCTTCGGCGTTCTGATGCCTTGCGGCGAACAGGCTGACATCGCAGATTCTTACAAGGTCGTGGAATACCTTCATATTCCTCATGTCGAGGTCAATATTGGCCAGGCGATGGAAAAGCTGACTGAAGCAATCCCCGGAGGTTTGTTCGGTAAGAATGAAGTGTATTACACTAACACTCCCGCACGCCTGCGCATGACCACTCTGTATGGTATTGCCGCATTGGTCGGTGGTCGAGTCGTTCATACCGGCAACGCATCTGAAATGTATGTTGGTTACACTACCAAGTTCGGTGATATGGCCGGTGATTTCTCTATTTTTTACGACTTCTATGTTCGTGAAATCCTGGCTATTGGTGATGCTCTGAATCTGCCTGCCGAGCTGGTTCATAAGGCTCCTGGCGATGGTATGACTGGTAAGACCGATGAAGATAATTTCGGCTTCACCTATGAAGTTCTCGATGCTTATCTTCTGGATAATGAAACTCCTTCTTATGAAGTTCTGCGCTTGATCGAAGAGCGACATGAGAGAAACCTGCATAAGATGCATGCACTGCACATTCCCTATATCCGTGCCCGCACCAGAAAGTGGGAGAATAATACTAATCGTCATGGGGGCTGCTTTGAACTCATCCATGAAGATGCCCCTTTTCTTGATTTCTAAGGAGGAAGTATGATTACTGAATTTGATGGAAAATACGCTTTTCTAAGTAACTTCTTTTACGCTCCTTTTGTCTATGATGGTATCATCTATCCCACCAATGAACACTTTTTCCAGGCAATGAAGACTTTGGACCAAGAGAAAAGAAAGCAAATCGCAGAAGCTAAAACGCCTGGCGCGGCCAAGCGCATGGGTCGTCAAGTTCAGTTACGCGAGGATTGGGAAGAGGTCAAATACACTGCTATGCGCGTTGGTGTAGAGCGTAAATTTGATGCGCATCCCGGTCTCGCAGAAAAGTTGATTGCTACTGGAAATGCTATTCTTATTGAAGGCAACTCTTGGCATGATAACACTTGGGGTTCTTGTTTCTGTCCCAAGTGTGCGGCTATCGCTGGTAAAAACTGGCTTGGTGAAATTTTGATGGAACGGCGCAAAGAATTAGTTTCCGATCTATAATACGAGACCCCTCGTTTTGAGGGGTCTTTTTGATTTTTATAAAAAAATATGATATAATATATTTACAAAGTAAAGGAAGGAATTGGTAAATAATGAAAGAATGGTGTGAGGAAGCCGGTGAGTGGATTGGTCAAGATGATGATAAGTTTGACGAACTGCTCTGGTGGCATACTTGCCTATATCGTAAATGTCCATTCTATGATGGTTCAAAAGCCATTATGGAAGAACGAAAACTTTACTGGGCTGGCGAAAGTGTGCCGAATTATTACGATATAACCTACGAGGAAAAATATTTTTGTCCTGTTTTTCAAAAATACCTTTATCCCGCAAGAGATGTTTGTTTCAACGAGCGTAAAGGCCCGACCTTCTAAAGCAAACAATCTTCTTTGATTTTTATAAAAAAATATGATATAATATATGTGTAAGGTAAAGGAAAGGAGAAGATAAGTGATGAAACCGCTATTGATACACTCAGTAGCAAAAATTGCTCTGGCGTGTATCGCAATCATGTTCCTGTCAATTTTTCTATCAGCTTTCTATCCCTCAATCACAAATCAGATGGCGATGGGGCAGTTGGAAAATGATGACTTCGCTTTTGCCGCATGGGAAATGTGGCAGGGAGCCTATCGTGCGGTCAGCGCATTGATTGGCTTTATCGTTGTTGCTACTGGCTGTAGCGTATTCGTTGATGTAAATAAATTTTTCAAAACAAGAAAGGAAAAATAATTGAATATGAATAAGGTCAAGAAGTTGGTTCTGTTCGTCCTGATGCTGGTCCTGTGTATGAGCCTGGCTGGTTGCCGAAAGCCTTATGACAAGCCTGAGTTTGTCAAGATTTCGCCTTCCCAGACCGGTTTCCTAGTTCCTCTGACTGGCGATTCCACTACTCAGTCCGCTTTCGAGTCTGAAGAGCTGCTGGCACAGCACAAGGTTGCCACCAAGGAAATTCAGATTCCTCACCGCTGGGTCCAGATGGGTCGTATGAACTGGAATGGTGAATGGAAGCCTTCCGCAGAACTGATTGTTGTTGAGCGTAAGCCCGTTTCTCGTTCCTGGGATTCCGGCGATGACACTGCTTCTTCTGCCAACCGCGCCATCTTCGGTGGTAGCTCTGACAATATCGGCATCTATGTCGGTATGAACTGTACTGCTATGATTGAAGAGGCTGATGCGGTCAAGTTCCTGTATCGCTATAATAACACTCCTCTGGAGCAGATTATTGACAACGATATCAAGAAGCTGGTTGAAGACCGTTTCAACATTGAAACTTCTAAGTACACTTCTACTGAACTGGGTGCCGCCAAGGGTGAAATTATGGAAGCTGTCAAGGCTTATGTAATTCCTTACTTCAAGGAGTATGGTATCACCATCACCGTTCTGGGTATCAAGGAAGATATTTCTTATGAGAACCCCGAAATCCAGAAGGCAATTGACGCTAAGTTTGCGTCCGAGCAGGAACTGGTAATTCAGCAGAATAAGAACGAAGCCAATATTGCTAAGGCTGAAGCTGAAGCACAGGCTATGGTTATGCTCGCGGAAGCTCAGGCTGAAGCAAACAGACTGCTGGCTGAATCTCTGACTGGCAATCTGCTTGAGAAGATGTACTACGAAAAGTGGGATGGCAAGCTGCCCTACATCTACGGCAGCGATAGCACCCCCATCATTCAGATGCCCTAAGCTTAGTCCCCCGGAAGAAATTCCGGGGGATTTTTTCTTTTTTGATTTTTATAAAAAAATATGATATAATATATATAGAAAGTGAGTGATAAATATGTATGCAGTAAAAGGCTTTATATTTACAGAAAAAGATAATGTAATTCACAGAATCCCTTTGCCAGATGGCCTTCTCGCAAAAAATCATGATGAGGCCCATGAAACATTTGCGGCAATGGGAATTACTCAATATATGTTTAGACTTATTCCAGTAGTAATAAAGGAGGGAGAATAATGGCTACATATGCAATGGGCGACCTGCATGGGCATTTGGAAGTCTTGAAGAAGATTCAAGCATTTTTAAAACCCGATGATAAGGTCTATTTTCTGGGCGATGCTTGCGACCGCGGCCCGCAGTCCTATGAATGTATCAAGGCAATTGCCGAAGACCCTAGATTCGTTTATATCAAGGGCAACCATGAAGATATGCTCGTAAAAGCTATCAAAGATTACCTGGATGATGATTTCATGTGGGATTATCAGTCTTATTCCCTCTCCTCTCACAACGGCGGACGTGCTACAATGGAGGCGTGGGAGTGGGACCCCGACCGCATGAAGTGGTATGAGTACCTGCGTGACCTGCCTACTCACGTAGAATATACCAACACTCTTGGAATGAGAATTCTGCTGAGTCATGCCGGCTATACTCCTTATTGGAGTGATCCCGAAGCTGGCGAAGATAAAGAACTTATCATTCCCGATGATGAGCACTTAATCTGGAACAGAGATGACTATTTTGACCCCTGGGACCCGCTGGGCGAAGGTGGCTACGATGATTTCCTCGTAGTTCATGGTCATACTCCTGTATGTTATATCAGTGAAGATTTGTATATCGATTGGGATTCTGGTCCTATCTGGTATGCGGACGGCCATAAAGTGTGTATTGACACTGGCGGCTTCTTTATGGGTGAGTTCTGTCTTTTGGATCTGAACACCTATCAACCGTACATCTTCACCAAGTAATAAAATCTTAATTGATTTTTATAAAAAAATATGATATAATATATGTGTAAGGTAAAGGAAAGGAAATGAACATGGCAAAGCAGAAAGCATTCAACGAACATAGTTTTTACTGCATCAACTGTGGTAATAAGGGAATCCCTCTGATGCGTCAGCGAGGTTTCCAGCACAGTAAAATGCATCGAAAGAAGCTGTACTGTCCCACTTGTCGCCAGGAGGTCAATCATATCGAATGTAAGACCATGGACGACGTAGAAGAATTCAAGTTCAATTTTGAAAATGGGGTGTATAAAGATGAAGCGGAAGCGTCTATTTGTTATGTCCGGTCCTAGTGGATGCGGCAAGAGCTCCTGGATTCAGAAGCAGATTGCGATTCACGGTGGCAATTGGATTTCCAGAGATTTGATTCGTCTTTCTCTGGTTGAAGAGAATGAAAGTTATTTCTCTCATGAAGATCAGGTTTTGCGGGAGTTTTATAAGGAAATCAACAACAAGTTGAGTTCTGATTACTTCCATTCTGATGTTTATGTTGATGCCACCCACCTGACACCTAAGGCTCGAAAAGAGCTGTTCCGTAATATCAATTTGAAGAATGCTGCTGAAGTAATTGGTGTTTCTTTTGAAATTCCTACTGATGTAGCGGTCGAAAGAAATAAGAACCGCGTCGGACGCGCGGATGTTCCTATGACTGTAATTCGTGATATGAATAAGCGTTTCATTGCTCCTTCTCTGTATGAGGGCTATGATATGATTATCCATATCAATGAGTTTGGTAATGAAAGAAAGGAAGTGAAAACCGATGGGAAAGATTTTTGTGACTTCTGATACTCACTTCGGTCATGACCGAGAGTTTGTATGGGGTCCGAGAGGTTTCTCGAATTACATGGAGCATGATAATGAAATTATCAGACGATGGAATGAGGTTGTCGGTCCCGATGATACAGTATTCCATTTGGGTGATGTAATGCTCGGTGATAATTCTTATGGTATGGATTGTTTAGCAGAGCTAAATGGTAATATCAAAATTATCCCCGGTAACCATGACACCGCAACTCGTTTGGCACTTTACAGAAGGCTCCCTCGTGTTGAAGTTCTGAATTTGGCTGAAATGATTAAGTATAAGAAGTATAACTTCTATCTGAGTCATCATCCTACCATTACTTCTAATTTAGAAAAGGCTCCGTATTTGCGGATGCACCTAATCAATCTGTTCGGTCATACTCATCAGCAAAATAAGTTCTACATGAGTATGCCCTATATGTTCCATGTTGGTATGGATTCCAATAATTGTACTCCGGTTTTGCTGGATGATGCAATTGAAATAATGAAGAAAGAAACTGAGATCTGCATCGAAATGCTTGGCCTCCAGGAGGAGCAGAAAAATGAATGCGACACCTGCGGCCATAACTCTCAGTGCTCCGCAAGTGCAGATGGCAAGCGCTGTAAGGACTATCTAGCAGATCCGCTGCTAGGAGGTTAAGTATGGGACACGCAATTCAGTATCGAGATTATCACTGTTCTACCAGTGAAAAGGCAATTCTAAAAGAAATCAATAGTTTTGCTTATGACCCTCAAGAAAGTTCTGGTTATCATGGAAATCTAAAATTTCATAAAGAGCCTGTTTACAAGAACAGAGAAGATGCCGCCAATGCCATTGTAAAGATGGATAAAGGCTGGTATGATGACCATGCAGTGCGGTATAGAGATGGCCGCAAGATTTACTGGCTCGTGAAGGTAGAGTGGCACTGTTGACAACTGTGCTACCTCACGAAGAAAAGTCAGCCTTAGAAATTTTCAAAAGGCTAACTGAAATTGATTATGCTTTGAGAGATTACTTTATCTCTTGGGAGCAAACAAAACGGCTCTTACAAGAGCAAGCCAAGTTGATTGATTTACTCAAAAAACTTGGATATGAACCTTGAAAAATATATAATTTGGAGAAAAAGGAGAACACACAATGCCCGCATTTTTGATTCCCACTCTGTCTATCGCTGGTCTGGCGATTCTAGCAATTATCGTATTCGTCATTATCTTCAAGGCCTTCTGGAAGGTCGCTGGTACTAACGAAGTCCTGATCGTTTCTGGTCTGGGTCGAGTAAAGACCCGTACCGGTGGTGGTATCTTCGTACTGCCTATCCTGCAGAAGACTCAGCGAATGACTCTGGAAAACATCCAGGTTGACTTCACTTCTCGTCAGGAAATCCCCACCAAGGACGCAATTCACGTTCTGGTTGACGCAGTTGCCAACATGAGTATTTCCATTGATCCCGCACGTCAGGCTATTGCGGCTTCCAAGTTTGCCGGTTATTCCACCGCCCAGATTCGTGATATCGTAATCCCTGTCCTAGAAGGTAATATCCGTGAAATCATTTCTCAGACCATGTTTGAGGACCTGATTCGTGGCGACAAGAAGATTTTCGCAGAGCGTATTCAGGAGAACGTCACTCCTAACCTGGCCGATATGGGTATCGATCTGACCACCTTCAACATTCAGAACTTCTCTGATAAGAATGGTGTAATTCGTGACCTGGGTATCGAGAACATCGAGAAGATCAAGAAGGAAGCATCCATCGCCGCTGCTAACGCAAAGGCTGAGGTTGCTGTTGCCCAGGCTAAGGCTGATAAGGCCGCCAACGATGCCAAGGTTGAAGCCGCAACTGAGATTGCTAAGAAGCAGACTCAGTTCGCTATCGAAAAGGCTCAGATGCAGGAGCAGGCTGACACCGCTCAGGCAAAGGCTGACGCTGCTAAGGCCATCGAGGCTGAGAACCAGCGTAAGGCGAAGGAAATCGCAGAAGCAGAAGCAAACCTGGCTCGCCAGGAGAAGGCTATCGAACTCCAGGAGCGTGAAGTCGCTATCAAGGAGCGTAAGCTGGAAGCTGAAGTGAAGAAGACCGCTGAAGCTAAGAAGTATGCCGAGGCTCAGGAAGCCGACGCACGTGCTTACGCTGCTCAGAAGGCTGCGGAAGCCGAGCTGTTTGAACGTGAGCGTCAGGCAGAAGCCGCTCGTATCGAGGCTGAGAAGAAGGCTGCGGCCGACCTGGCTCTGGCAACTGCTGAGGCAGAAGCTCAGAAGCGTCTAGCTGAGGCTATCGAAGCCGAAGGTAAGGCTAAGGCTGCCGCCGCACAGGCTCTGGGTGTCGCAGAAGCAGAAGCTATCCGTGCTAAGGCTGAGGCTGAAGCAAAGGGTATGCTGGAAAAGGCTGAAGCACTGAAGCAGTACGGTGACGCTGCTAAGCAGCAGATGGAACTGGATGCTATCAAGGTACTGTATGAGCAGCTGCCTGCGATTGCAACCGCTATTGGCGAAGGCTACAAGGGTGCTAACATCCATGTGATTGGCAACGATGCCGGTCAGCTGGCCGGTAATATGATGAGTGGTATCACTCAGATTACCGAAGGTTTCCGCGGTGCCACCGGCATGGATTTGACCTCCCTGCTCGGCGGTATGCTTGGCGCCAAGATCGTTGACAACAACGATAAGTAATATCCCAGCCCCAGGAAGAAATTCCTGGGGCTTTTTGTCGTTGTCTTCGGTATCGGTCGTTTCTGGAATTCCGGTCGCCCATAGGAATTTTTTCTTCAAAAAGGCAAAAAAAATAACCCCCAGATTTTCATCTGGGGGTTTTTATTATGTAGGTTCTGCTGTTTCTTGACCTAAACGATACTCTTCTGCTTGAATTACTTCATTTGGATGAACGTGTGTATATGGTCTTAATAAATAACTAGAAGTGACTCCTATAACCTCGCCATTTTGCCAATGTGTAATAATAGTCAATTCAGTATCATTATATCTACTATTTACCCATTCACCCCAAGTCATACCTTTTATGGCTCGATGTGCTACACCATTGATTGTAAAAGTAGTCATGGATTCTTCAATAAATAATAAAATATCTTCAATTTGTGCTCGAGATACTGGAGCAGTAGAAGAGCTTAAATCGAATCCATTAATTTGTACTCCTAAGACAAGCATATCAAATGAAGCTGGAACATATAATCCCTTAGGCAAGCCCATAGAATTACCTTCCTAAACAATTAAAAATACATCACTAAATATAAAACTTCCTACTTCATCAAGATCTGTAAATGCTGACTCTGCTTCAAGTTCTTCCCATATATCAGGATCAAAAGCAATATCTGGAATCATTAAACCTATCTAAGGTTTTATTGCCATAAAACCAAAAATTTCATCAGGATAAGCCAGAACTGTAGAAAATCCCTTTTTAAAATCTTCTTTAGTTGGAGTTTTATCAGACATTTTTGCAAACAATACGTCAGAGTCAGATACTACTGAAAATACTTTGTCACTAGTTTGTCCGGACATTAATTTTGCATATTCGGTTAGAAGCTCTTGAGTATTTAAATATGCACCATGTGGATTTGCAGCAATTTCATTTGCAATCATTATTGCAGATTGTTCCATAAGTTTTTGATCTGTATAATCAGGACTATGATAATACTCTAAGCTACTTATTCTATTCTCTAGATTTGAAATATTATTTACTTTACTTTCATAAGCTTTAGTAAAATTAACGTCAGATAATACTTTATTACCTACCTTATCAACTTTATTATCTAAAGCACTGGAGAAATTATTTAAAGATTCTTGCACAGAATCAATCATTGGCTGCAAGGGCTATCTTACGCCATCTAATACTAAAGCTGCATAATTAACAGCCAAAGGCATATCAATCATTGACAAAGCACCTGGTGAATTGAATAGATAAGATGAATTTATTAAAACTTTAGTTATCTAAGATTTTTTCTCAGCATTGAAAGCAACATATAAACCTGGAGTAAGAATAGAATCACTGCTATCTTCAATTAAAACTATGCCACTTGTAGCTAGATCGTAAGTAATATCGCCATAAAAATAAACTTTTCCAGATACTATATTTGGATTATCAATATAAGTAGATAGCGATACAATATTGCCTCCTCCATATTTTAAATCCTATATAGTTAAATATTGTCCACTTGAATATTCAAAAGCAATTTTTTGATATACACCAATACCATAAAAATCAAATATCAGACCAGAAGAAATTTTATATAAATAATATACATTACTACCATTATTGCGTGAGTCATTCATCTAATTATTATAATCGTCATTTTTTGTATTTATTTCAATTAATTTGCCACTGGTTAACATTGTTTCTGTAGTGCATGCAACTCTATACTAACCAGCAGCTCCAAAAGGCTTATTCTTTACATAAGCTAAAGAATTTTCATCTTGTTCAAGCCAATCGCTTTGAACAATCTCTTTTTCTCCAAGACGAATAACTTCATCTTGAATATCATTCATATTCTAGGCAGTAATAAGAGTCTAACCATCAACATAATTAACTTTATTCAAAGGCATTTTTATATTTCTCCCTTCATTTATTATCCTGCGGCATCATCAACAAGTTCACCTTCATACAAAGGCTCTTCGTCGTTTGTCTAATATGCCTATTGAGCCATTACAGACTCATATTTTATTCCACCTTTAGTATTTTCTTTCTCTGCTTTTTTATAATAAAAAGCTTGACTTGCGCCATAAGCGCCCCAAGGACAAGCTGCCATCGCAGTAATCCAAGGTAATTCGCCAAAATACTAATTAATAATACAGACAAAAGCTAAAATAATAAAGGCAATGGTAATTAACCAAATGAGAGCTGATTCTTGAACTAATAATTTTTTAGAAAATTCCATTTTTTCTTTTTTCTTAACTATTTCGCTCATATTAAAATCCCCTCTCTTAGAGCTTTTTAACAAACTCCAATGAAATCCAGCCTGCGCCAGACTTCAACTTACCCCAACCATCAGACTCATCAATAATAGTATAAACTTGACCTTGACGAATTTGAGTTACAATCTTGTGTCGAGTACCAGGGCCATTACGAACATTCAAAACATCAGCAGTAACTTTTACTAAATAAGTAGTAAAACCAGGAGCGGTTTCAGAAGCATTATAAGGCATCAACATACTCTTATGAACAATACCAGTAACAGCACCAGTCTTTAAAGTAGAAATGGTAACATTGCCATTCTTATCTTCATCACTTCTAGCATACAGCTTCTTATTAAATACGAAAGAAGGAATTTCTCTACCGTTAGAATAAGTCGCATTAGCCTTAAGTTTTAGCTCGTCGCCTTGTTCAATTTTATTAATAGTAACAGAATTATTATTATCCACTTCTTTTTCGGGATATACAGCAGTACCCTTACTATCATAAACTTCATATTCTGCTCCAGCTTGGTCACAAGCATTTTTCGCATTTTCTAACTTAGAATATGCACCGATTTGACTCTTAGCATCTTCCCAAGTTTTACGAACTCTATATAATTCATTCTCGCTTGGAGTTGGTTCAATTACACTCTTTTTACCCATAAGTTCAGCAACTTTATCTCTTGCGCTACCCATAGTCTTTCCATGTTTAGAGAACCAATGATTTACATCACCATGATTAGAACCTAATCCAAGAGCATGAGCATCAGCATGGCATAAAATAGTAGGAACATTTACACCATTTACAGCTACAGTTCCATTGGGATCGATATTAAACATTTCACAAAGATAAGCAGTAATTTGACAAGCCTCTTCATATACTTTATTGAAATATGCTCTATCAGTTAAACCATCTTCGCAAATTTCAAATTGAATCCAACCATTATTACAAGAACCCTTAGCGCCAGAACCGCAACCCCAAGGCTTGTAATTCCAAGGCATAGTCTGTACAGTTGTAACAGTTCCATCAGCCAATTTACCAATCCAAGCATTTAGTCCTGCCTGATGAGTGATATGATTCCAGTCATTCTTATTAGTATTAGTACCCAATAATTTCAACATTTCAGCCTTATTAGCAGCATCATCACTTGGTTGTACATATCTTTTCAAGTTAGGATTATTAGCTCCAGTAGAATGCCAAAGAACACCCTTGACAGTCATCTGAGAAGTGCCTTTATAGCAAGTGCTTTGAGTCTGTAAGCACATTAAAGGTCTATTGGCGGAAGAATACTTCATTTTACCATTTCCTATTACAGTAGGATCACTAGGAGCAACTTCAGTCTTTTTTGCATATTTATTATAGAAAGTCTGTCCAAAAGAAGCTCTCTTATTTTGCACTGCGGTGCTTTGATCTGCGGGAACCTCAAACTTTAATAAGACTGCATTAGAAGCCTCCAATACAGAATCAGCATTAGTTAAAACATTCCACACAGAAGTCTTGTAAGAAGTAGTTAATTCCTTATACAAGAAATCTAACTGAGCATCCAAATCACCAATGGACTTACCTTTAGACTTACAATGATTCAAAAGAGCTTGCTTGCGAGTATTCCAAGTCCATTGCGCTAAACCATAGCCGGCAGCATCTGTAGCAAAATTAGTATATACACCAGCATCAACAGAAGCAGTGTATTCAGCATCATTCATACCCAACTTACTCTCATAACTATTCTGTAAATTAGTAGGAGTCATAGCAGATTCAGCTTCTAAATTACCCATCAAACCAGCAATACCATAATCATTCAAACCCTTGCTCTTGAAATAATTCCAAATTTTTTCAGGATCTGCTCTAGAAGTATCAACTTTAGATGCATCTACTTTTGGCTTTTCTGGTTCAACAATAGGTGTACCTCCAAAGGTAGTTCTCTTAGCCTCGTTTTGACCATACCAGAATGACTTATAATCACGAGTGTCGATGTGAGTAAAATGTCCATCGGCGCTTGTTTCATATAATCCAATACCAAGAACGCCAATACTCTCAGCGTATTTAGCGACTTCTCTTGGGGCGACACCAGAAACAACAATATCTGCGGCCTGACCCTTAGAGTGCCTAGAACCAGTTGCACCGCCGATTCTCTTATTATAACTTGGACATCTGTATCCACTGGTAATTGTAACAGATTTACCAAAATGGTCTCTAATCTTCTGTAAATATTCAACAAGCTTATCATCAACTAATACAGTAGTGCAAGAACAGGGACTACCTAAACCGCATCTAAACTCATAAGAATTGAAGTTTTTACTCAATTGAACTTTATCAGCTTCCTAATAAGTTTTTACAGCCATTATTTTTTCTCCTTTCTCTAAAAAAAGTCCAGGATATAAAATCCTGGACTTTCAATATATATTTTACATTTTTTCAGCAATCATAGCAACACGAGAACGATGAATGTTTCTTAAAGTAACTTCACCATATACGTCTTCGCCCCTATATACTTGAGAAGCTCGACGCATACCGTTATTACTTCCAGCAAAATGAATATCATCAACCTGTGTCTTACAGTCACCATCAATGATACAAATACTATCTTCACCAATTCTCTGTAAAGTCAATTTCATCAACTCAACATCCATATTTTGAGCTTCAGAAATGTAAATACCCGCCTTCATTCCAGAAGTGTCATAACCACGGATGTCAGATAAAGGAAGTAAAACTAATTTTTCTTCCAAAATCATTTGTTCTACAGCAACTCTTCCACCAAATTTACTAATTAATAGATTACCAATTTGAGAATCCAATAATTTTTCATCTTTAGTTCCTGGATAGTAACCTAACTTTGCAGAATTTTTGGTAGCTACTGTATTACAAAATACAATAATTCTATCAATTTTATTGCGTTCTAGCTTATGCATTAAGAAGCCCAGACTCAAGTAAGTTTTACCGGAGCCCGCAGGTCCTTTAATCATGGTAATTTTATTATT
>JAEIGA010010666.1_pt1 | contig 13939 bp, 9 predicted proteins | sample 9270691 | NCBI WGS metagenome assembly JAEIGA01 (sample SAMN17057246, study PRJNA624740) | gut metagenome | biome: biome; isolation source: fecal sample | host: Bos grunniens | place: China: Xizang | collected 2019 | reverse complement strand
AGATACTATAGATACTATAGATACTATAGATACTGTAAATACTATAAACACTATAAATACTATAGGGACTATAGGTGGGATAGAAAGGTGGTTTGAGGAGGGTAGTGTTGTTGTTTGTTAGAAAAAAGATTGAATAGTGTTTGCGAGGTTATGGGTTGTTGGAGCTTTGTGTTGAAATCATTGTTTTTAAGGATTTGAAGAAAAAATGAGGAAAATGTATCAAATTTTTGCAGATTTAAAACAAATTTAATACTTTTGTTGTATCATATATGATATGAGTGTAAAAAGTAAAATTAAAAGTGTGTGGCTTTTCTATGTCGAAGGATTTAAGAATATGACATGGGGAAGGCAGTTGTGGTTTCTAATATTTCTAAAGGTAATAGTTTTGTTTTTGGTTCTGCGAATGTTTTTCTTTGAGCCTGTACTATCCGGCAAGGATGAGGCAGAGAAGATAGAGCATGTCGGAAGCGAGTTGACAAATCATATAGACTAAATAGAAATCACAAATCATATAGACGAATAAGAGATTATTAGTGAAAATAAATTTAAAAGCTATATATTATGGATGAAATGACGTTAGTAGATTGGTCGAGGTTGCAATTTGCATTGACAGCCGGTTACCATTGGATTTTTGTGCCGTTGACATTAGGCTTGGCAGTCATCATGGCGACAATGGAGACTCTTTATGTGATAAAGAAAGACGAATTTTGGAAGCAGACGGCGAAGTTTTGGATGAAGCTGTTCGGGATTAATTTTGCTGTGGGAATTGCTACGGGTATCATTCTCGAATTTGAATTTGGAACGAACTGGAGCAACTATTCGTGGTTTGTCGGCGACATCTTCGGCGCACCGTTGGCAATAGAGGGTATATTTGCGTTCTTTATGGAAGCGACGTTTTTTGCTATCATGTATTTCGGGTGGAATAAGGTCAGCAAGAAGACCCACCTTTTGGCGACATGGCTCACCGGCATCGGAGCTGCAATCTCTGCTATATGGATTTTGGTTGCCAACTCATGGATGCAACATCCTGTGGGCATGGAGTTTAACCCTGACACAGTGCGTCACGAAATGGTGGATTTCTGGGCGTTGGTGCTCAATCCGGTGGCTATTTCCAAGTTCTTCCACTCTGTGTTTAGTGGTTGGATGACAGGATCTGTGTTTGCGATCGGCATCAGTTGTTGGTATCTGTTAAAGAAGCGTGAGACTCGTTTTGCATTGTCGAGCATCAGAGTGTCGGCAATAGTGGGTGTGATCGGAACGTTTGCAGTAATGTTCTCGGGCGATATGTCGGGAATACACGTTGCACAATATCAGCCGATGAAGCTTGCTGCGGCAGAAGGCTTGGAGAATGGCGGACAGAGAGCACCGTTCTCGATAGTTCCGGGAGTGGAAGTTCCGGGCATGTTGTCGATATTGGCTACCCACGACATTGATGGCTACGTCCCCGGTATCAATAATCTATTGGAAGGTTACACCGATAGAGAAGGCGTTGTTCATCCGTCGGCAGAAGAAAAAATGGAGCGTGGCAAGGTTGCAATCGAATCGTTTAAGCAATATCGCAGTCTGAAGGATGAGAATCCATTGGCAGCGCAAGAAGCGCGAACACGCCTTGAAGAGAACGTAGAATATTTCGGCTATGGCTACATCGATTCGCCACAAGAGTTGGTGCCAAATGTGCCGTTGGTGTATTGGTCGTTCAGAGTAATGGTCGGATTAGGCAGCTTCTTATTGTTGTTGATGATAGCGACGTTCTGGTTTGAGTATAGAGGCAAGTTGCAGGACATGAAGTGGCTTCAATGGGTGGCATTGTTGTCGATACCACTTGTGTATATAGCAGGTCAGGCAGGATGGATTGTCGCAGAGGTAGGACGTCAGCCATGGGTTATTGAGGGCTTGTTGCCTGTCAAAGCGGCAGTTTCGAGTGTCAGCGTATCGGCAGTGCAAACGACATTCTGGCTGTTTGTGGTTATCTTTACATTGTTCCTTGTGGCAGAAATCAGAATTATGATAAATGCCATAAAGCAGGGTCCGAAAATTAACAATAACAATTAAAAGGAGAAAGTTATGATTACGTATGAATTTTTGCAACAATATTGGTGGTTTCTTATTTCGCTACTTGGCGGATTGCTTGTCTTCTTGCTCTTTGTTCAAGGCGCAAATTTCCTGATATTCATAGCGGGAAAGGATGAAAACCAACGACAATTGATAGTCAACTCAACGGGACGCAAATGGGAATTGACCTTTACGACGCTTGTGACATTCGGCGGGGCTTTCTTCGCATCGTTTCCGTTGTTCTACAGCACAAGCTTCGGTGGAGCATATTGGGTTTGGATTTTGATACTCATCACGTTTGTTTTTCAAGCAGTGTCATACGAGTTTCAGAGCAAACGAGGCAATCTGTTGGGCAAAACGAGTTTCAGAGCATTCTTGGTGGCAAACGGATGTCTTGCACCGATCCTTATCGGAACGGCAGTGGGCACATTCTTTACGGGTTCGGACTTTGTGGTCAATAAGGACGCCGTTGGCAACATCGGTGCGCCGGTCATCAGTCAATGGTGTAACGATTGGCGAGGACTTGAAGCTGTCGGCAATCCATTCAATGTGGAGTTCGGATTGATGGTCTTCTTCTTGGTCGTTTGTCTTGGTGCGTTGTATCTTATCAACAATATCAACGAATCGAAATTAGGCGAGAAACTACGCCGTTACCTCATGGTGTTCTTCGTATTGTTCCTGGTGATGCTTGTAGTCGTGTTGGCTCAGCTTCTGACAATGGATGGCTATGCAGTCGATGACACCGGCGTTGTTTCGTTGCAAGCGGGAAAATATTTTGCCAACTTGATAGAGATGCCGGTCGTCCTTGCGATATTCTTGGTCGGAGCCGTATTGTTTGTGTTGGGAGTAGTGTTGACCCTTGTGAGAAAAACGTATAACAGAGGTATTTGGTGGTCGGGAGTCGGCACAGTGTTGGTGGTCATGGCAGTGTTTATGATTGCAGGCTATAACGGCACAGCCTACTATCCTTCGTATCACGATTTGCAAAGCTCATTGACGCTGACCAACAGCTCATCAAGCGAATTTACATTGACAGCGATGTCGATAGTGTCGTTGATAATACCGTTTGTCGTGGCATACATAGCGTATTTCTGGCGTAAGATGGACATCAAGTCGCTTACTACCGACGAACTCAAAAACAACGAAAAATACTAATCGGGAAGATTTCGGTCCTCAATGATAATAAAATAGCTCGCTTTTTGACGGCGAGCTATTTTTTTATGTTTGCGACGTAGCGATTATTTATTCAGCGAGCATTCAGAGCAGCGAGGCTTGATTTGCTTGAAGAAATCGTTGCCTTTGTTATCGACAAGGATGAATGCAGGGAAGTTTTCGACTTCGATTTTCCAAATTGCTTCCATGCCGAGTTCAGGATATTCTACAAGCTCGACGCTCTTGATAGAGTTTTGTGCGAGGATAGCAGCAGGACCACCGATAGAACCGAGGTAGAAACCACCATGCTTGTGGCAAGCGTCGGTCACTTGTTGGCTGCGATTACCCTTTGCAATCATAATCATAGATCCACCGGCAGCTTGGAATTGATCGACGTAAGAGTCCATGCGACCGGCAGTCGTTGGGCCGAACGATCCTGAAGCGTAGCCTTCCGGTTTCTTAGCCGGACCGGCGTAGTAGATAGGGTGGTCTTTGAGGTATTGAGGCATCTCTTCGCCATTGTCGAGGCGCTCTTTAATCTTGGCGTGAGCGATGTCGCGACCGACGATGATTGTGCCCTTTAGCGAGAGGCGAGTCGATACAGGGTATTTGTCAAGCTCTGCAAGGACTTCTGCCATAGGACGATTGAGGTCGATGCTGACAACTTCGCCTTCGCCTGCATTTCTCATTTCTACAGGAATTAATTCGCCCGGGAATTCATCGAGCTTTTCAATCCAAAGACCTTCGCGATTAATCTTGGCCTTGACGTTGCGGTCGGCAGAACAGCTGACACCCATACCGACAGGGCAGCTTGCGCCATGGCGTGGCAGACGGATTACGCGGATGTCGTGAGCAAAATATTTACCACCGAATTGAGCGCCAAGACCGAGGTTGTGGGCTGCTTCTGTCAATTCTTTTTCCAATTCGATGTCGCGGAAAGCACGTCCGTACTCGTTGCCTTCTGTCGGCAGATTGTCATAGTATTTCACAGAAGCTTTCTTGACAGCGGCAAGGTTGGCTTCGGCTGATGTGCCACCGATAACGAATGCGATGTGGTAAGGAGGACAAGCGGCTGTGCCGAGTGTCTTCATCTTCTCGATAAGGAATGGAACGAGAGTCTTCGGATTAAGAATTGCTTTAGTCTCTTGATAGAGGTATGTCTTATTGGCAGAACCACCACCTTTGGCTACAAATAAGAATTTATACTCGTCGCCTTCTTCAGCGTGAATTTCGATTTGAGCAGGAAGGTTGCATCCTGTGTTGACCTCGTCATACATGTTGAGAGGTGCATTTTGCGAGTAGCGAAGATTGTTTTCGGTGTAAGTCTTGTAGATACCGAGAGAAATCTTTTCTTCGTCGTTGCATCCGGTCCAAACTTGTTGTCCTTTGTAAGCGGCAACGATAGCTGTGCCTGTGTCTTGGCAGAAAGGAAGCACGCCTTTGGCAGCCACCTCAGCATTGCGCAACATTGTCAATGCCACAAATTTATCGTTTTCGGAAGCTTCAGGGTCGGAAAGAATTTTCGCAACCATCTGGTTGTGCTCGCGACGAAGCATGAACGAATTGTTGTGAGAAGCGGCATTCGAAAGAATTGTCAATGCTTCAGGATCGACAACAAGCATTTCGTGTCCGTTCCAATTCTCAACCTTTACATAGTCCTTTGTCAAAAGTTGATATTCAGTAGTATCAGGACCTAATGGAAAAGGCTCTTGATAGTGAAATGGTTTATTAGCCATAGTGTTTTAAATTTAGGGTTTTATCTGTTAATTGTTGCAAAGTTAGTGATTATAAGATAAATCACAAAATTATTGTATGGATTATTCTTTACGGATTTTTCCAAGTCCTTATAATCCTCGGAAGGACCCTAATCCTCGATCGTCGGTGTTAAACGAGAGATTTTGAGTGCTTTAATAAATTGCATAAAAAAGAATCCTAAAGCTAATGTGTTAACCCAATCAGAAATAATTGAAGTTATTCTAAACTTTTTTACCAAAATTTGTCATTATAAAATGGGTGTTACAACCGTAAATTTATTAATTTTGTAGCAAAGAAGATAAATTGGGAAAAGACTATATAAATATAGATGAAATCAGTATGAAATTAAAAAGACTATTAAGAATACTATTCGTAATAATAATATCAATCGCATTTTCGGATGCGACAGCATATCCTTCGTCGGCAGAAAGCACTGTGTCGGCACAGGCAACAGCATCGGCTAAAAAGAAATATTCGAAGAAACGCAAATCAAGCAAGAGAAAAAGCAGTAAGCGAAAGAAACGCTCCAAGAAGAAAACCGTCAAGAAGACAGTGCCTCAGGAGCAGATACTCAACGACTCTTTGACATTGTCGATAAATGCTGCCGTATTGAAGTGGGTCCCCGATAATTTAAACCCCGGAGGGCTGAGAGTCAATTCGGTAAAGCCGGATAAAACGCTTCAGGTGGCAAAGGTGGGTTTGAATGAAAACTTCACCTATCTGCCGGTGACACAAGAGTTTATTTCGGAGCTGAAAGGCGTGGTGGCTGATGCGATGCCCGATTCGTTGAAAAATCTCGCGATAAGCCTTAACGTCGGTAAGCGATCGTTGGCATACTACATCAATAAGGTCGATAAATTGCCCGAACAATATCGTAAGAATATCCCGTTTGTGTGGGCAAAAGACCAATATGCGAGCACATCGAAAGGGATGCAGGGCGATTTGATTGCTCTCTGGCATAGTCATGGTCGATACTTCAAGCCGGGTTCGAGTGGTTGGTATTGGCAACGTCCGCTGCTTTTTGAAACAGCTGAAGACGTCTTTACGATGAGCTACATAGTGCCGTTTCTGACTCCGATGTTGGAAAATGCCGGCGCATACGTCTTCCTGCCTCGTGAGCGCGACATCAATCGCAATGAAGTCATTGTCGATAACGATTTGAACGAAGGTGGCGATTTGTTCTCTCAACCATATTACAGAGAATTGGAAGGCGTCAAGAGATGGGAAAACGGCGAAGGTGAAGGATTTATCTACGACTTGAAAGACTTTCGCGATACAGAAAATCCGTTTGAAGTCGGCACATATCGTCAGACCACAACCATTATGTCAGGAAAAGAATCGTTGGCAGCATGGTATGCCGATATACCGGAGGACGGCGAGTATGCGATCTATGTCAGCTATAAGACAGTCGAAAATTCCACTCCCGATGCGCTTTACACTGTTTACTATTCGGGAGGCTCCCGACAATTCACCGTCAACCAGACAATGGGCGGCGGCACATGGATATATCTCGGCACATTCCCATTAGAAGAAGGCTACAGCGATGTTGAGCCTGTGGTCACATTGTCGAATATCTCTGCAAAATCGTCGGGCAAAGTCGTGACAGCCGATGCAGTGAAAATCGGTGGCGGTATGGGTAATATCTCGAGAAGCAACAGACGAAGCGATGTCTATTACGACCCTTCGACACCACAAGAATCCGACCAATTGTATAACAATTTATCACAATCTTCAGAGTCGGAAAACGATGCTGAAGAAAGCGACGAAGAAGTTGACGAAGAGACACTCGACTTAGAGACGCTTGACTCTGTGCCGGCAGAAAATCCGGTGAAGGAGACACCCGTCAAGTCAGAACCAATATTCAGAATATCAAACTATCCGAGGTATTTGGAAGGCGCTCGTTATTGGCTCCATTGGGCAGGATTTCCCGATTCGGTCTATTCTCCATATCAAGGTGCCGATGACTATAAGGATGACTACACATCGCGTGGTTTGTGGGTAAACTATCTTGCAGGCGGCAGCAGAGTGTTGCCAAATCAAAAAGGTCTCAACTTGCCCATAGACTTAGCGTTCGCACTCCATTCCGACGCAGGAAAAAGAGCTGACGACAGCATCGTCGGAACGTTGGGTATTTATTTCACCGACAACGGTGCTTCCTACAAAGACGGAACGCCACGAAGCAATTCGAGAGTGCTGACCGACATGGTGATGCGCCAAATAACAATGGATGCCAAAAACACTGTCGCTCCGGAATGGAAACGACGCTCAATGTGGGATAAATCATACGTCGAAGCACGTGTGCCCGAAGTGCCGACAACTTTGATTGAGCTTCTGTCGCATCAGAATTTTGGCGACATGCAGTACGGATTAGACCCCCGTTTTCAGTTTATTGTCAGCCGTTCGATCTACAAAGCAATGGCTAAATTCATAGCAGAAAGAAAAAACAGAGAAGTCGTCATACAGCCCTTGCCGGTAAGATCGTTTGCTGTGACAAGAGTGGGCAAAGGAAAATATCGCCTAAGCTGGAAGCCTACTATCGACTCGCTTGAATCGACAGCCGTAGCGCAAAAATACATCATTTTCGAAAGAAATGGCGAATCTTTGGGCTTCAATAAAGTCGGCGAATCGAAAACGACTACCTTCGACATTCGTGTCAACGATAACGATGTGCATAGCTTCAAAGTCGTCGCTGCCAACGAAGGTGGGATGAGCTTCCCAAGCGAAGTGCTTGCTATCAGAGAAAGCGAGGACGGCAGTATGCCGGTATTGATAGTAAACGGATTTACAAGAGTCTGTGCACCCGGCTATTTCTCTGAGGACGGAAATGCAGGATTCAAATCGGAAGAGGATTTCGGAGTGCCATATATTCGTACGGTTTCGTTCTCCGGTCATCAGACAGAGTTCAGACGAAGCGCCGGCGACGGATTTGGAAAAAGTTCTGACCGATACATCACACAAGAGATTGCAGGCAACACGTTTGACTTTGTCGCACTGCATGGTCAATCGATAGCTGATGCCGGTTATGGCTTTGTCTCAGCAAGCATCGAAGCAGTGGAAAACGCAACTGTCAATCTCAACAACTACAAATGTGTCGATATAATCCTCGGCAAACAAAAGGAAACAATCTTGGGCAAAGGCTCTTCGGGTTGGCAATTCAAAACATTTACACCCTCAGTCAGAAAAGCGATTACTTCCTACATCAAAAACGGAGGAAACATTTTCATCAGCGGACAATACGTCGCTTCTGACATGACAAGCCAACGAGCTTCGGAGGAGGATAAAAAATTTGTGTCAAATGTCTTAGGATGCACATTGGCAGAAGGCGAGACAGTCAGAAATCCAAGATTTGATGTAGTCAGAGACCAAAACGGATTATTCTCAGAAGAACGCTACACCTACAACAATCAGCTCAACGACAAAAACTATATCGTCGAAAAGCCTGATTTATTGTCTCCCAACACTATGGTTGGCGCAGAAGTCTTCATGAAATTTTCCGACACGGATTTCGGTGCTGCAATCATAAAAAATGACGGAAACAGTAAATCTATCGTAATGTCAATCCCATTTGAAGCAATTATAGATTTCGAGCAAAGAAATCGTCTGATGTTGGAGATATTGGATTATTTTAATAATTAAAAATCGCAGATTATGTACATATTTGAAAACATAAAATCACTATATACTCACGTATTGGATTCAGTCGATAAGGACTACGTCTTGGTGCAGATAGGAAAAAGAAATGTCTCACTCGACAGTTGGGCAGAGCAACGTATGATTAATGTCGCCGAGCAGACAAATGCCTCAATCGTTTACTCGCATTACAGAGAAAAAACCGACGACGGAACGATTGAAAATCATCCTTGTATAGCATATCAGTCGGGAAGCCTGCGTGACGATTTCGATTTCGGTGATGTCGTTTTGATAAACACCGACATTTTAATCGGCGAATGTATCGACCTCTTGGACAAGGAATGGCTCGACGGAGGTTGGTATGCGATGAGATTGAGATTATCACTCTATGGCTCAATTCAATTGCTCCCCGAATTTTTATACACAGTTGAAAAAATCGACTACAGAAAAAGCGGTCAAAAGCAACATGACTATGTCGATCCTCGTAACAGACAATATCAAATCGAAATGGAGCAAACCCTGACAAATCATTTGAAATTAATCAACGCTATTGCTCCTGCCGAAAAGAAAGAAGTCGATATCGATAATGCAGAATTTGACATCGAAGCCTCGGTAATCATCCCTGTCAGAAATCGTGTCAACACAATAAAAGATGCTGTGACTTCGGCTTTGAGTCAGCATACAGATTTCGACTACAACGTGATAGTCGTCGATAATGCAAGCACCGACGGCACAAGCGAATTATTGACATCAATAGATGACAGTCGCCTCCATGTCGTAAGACTGAATGGCAGTGAGGGAATGGGCATTGGTGGTTGTTGGAATCTCGCTGTCTTAGACTCAAGATGTGGCAGATTTGCAGTTCAATTGGATAGCGACGACGTCTATAGCTCAGACGAAACGCTGCAAAAGATAGTCGATAAATTCAGAAAAGAAAAATGTGCCATGGTCATAGGATCATACATGATGACAGATTTTGAAATGAATCCTATTCCTCCGGGCAAAATCGACCATGCTGAGTGGACTGACGATAATGGTGCAAACAATGCCCTAAGAATCAACGGATTGGGTGCGCCGAGAGCGTTCTTTACTCCACTGTTCAGACAAATACTTCTGCCCAATACAAGCTATGGCGAAGACTATGCCATGGGAATACGCCTCAGTCGTGACTACAAGATAGGTCGCATCTACGATGTGCTATACAATTGCCGTCGCTGGGAGGGTAACTCTGATGCTGCACTGTCTGTCGAAAAAGTCAATGCAAACAATTTCTACAAAGACTTTTTGCGCACTTGTGAGCTCGAAGCAAGAATGCAAATAAATGATAATTTGATTAATGGATAATCTGATAGAACAATTCTTTTACGACCAAATCGACAGCTGGCCATTGGCACGTGAAAATTATGACCAACTAAGAGCCGTCGAGCAACGCACAATTATGTTTGGCGAGTTTCCGGTCGTTTTGCAATGGAATCCTGCTCGCATTCGTTCAACAGCCGCCAAGGTGGATTCTGCTTCAATCTCGCAGAGACCTTGCTTCTTATGTAGAGACAATAGACCCGATGAGCAGATCGTCGATGAATCGTTGGTGCCGGATTACGACTTCCTTGTCAACCCGTTTCCGATTTTTCCGTTTCATTACACGATAAGTTGCCGAGAGCATTGTCATCAAGATAATCTTAATCTTCGTACTATGGCTGAATTTGCCATAGAGCATCCCGAATTGGTAGCCTTCTACAATGGCTCAAAGAGTGGAGCTTCTGCACCCGATCATCTGCACTTTCAAGCCGGAAATAAAGAATTCCTTCCATTGTGTGACTACATTGATTATTCGACAGCTCGAATCGACGTCGATTTCTTCCCATTGGTGGTGAGAACATATCACGAATTACCAATGAAATTTCTGCACATAACTTTGCAGTGTGACGACGACGAATCGTTACAAGCACGATTAGACACTATCGATGCCCTATGTGCCGACAAAGCAATGAGAAATATATTTATGCTTGTCAAAAAGGAAGGCTTTCTTGAAGTCCTCTTGTTTCCACGCATTTCGCATCGTCCTTCATGTTATTTCCTGACAGGAGAAAATCAAATGCTTGTCAGCCCCGGAGCTGTCGATATGGCAGGCGTGATAATATTGCCCAGAGAAGAAGATTTCGATAAAATCACAAAGGAAGACGTTGTGAAAATCTATTCTGAAGTCGGATTTGACGATAATCAATTGCATGAACTATCACAAAGAATAATTTGACAGATTATGGGAGTGACTATGATGCCGTTTCAACCGCAAGTGCGTGTAGGAATTGTCGATGGTGGCAGTTTCGGACTGCGTCTTGAAGGCGTTTACGATGTCGATGCCTCAGAAGATTCGGTTTGCTATTGCCCGACATCAAACGATTGTTATGCCGAAGTATCCGGCATCAAAATTGGTAAAGACTTTCATTGGCAACGTGAGATGACTCAAAGATTTCATGGTCGGATAATGATCAAAAGAGTCAATGATGAAAAATCAATCCTGATCAATATGCTCCCGGCTGAAGAATATTTGGAGAGCGTTATATCGTCGGAAATGAATCCGAATGCGCATCCGGAATTTCTCAAAGTACATGCCATAATATCGCGCAGTTGGTTGCTGAAAATGCTGAGGATGCCAAGAATTAAACGTTCGCACGATTTTGTTTTCCGCAACGGAGAGATTATTTCATGGACCGATGTCGAAGCGCATAGCGACTACGACGTGTGTGCCGATGACCATTGCCAACGCTATCAGGGTATTACGCGTGTCAACGACGCTGCTATCAGGGCTGTGCGTCAAACATCAGGAATTATCCTTGCCGATGATAATGACAACATCGTAGATGCACGATTCTCAAAATGTTGTGGTGGCAGAAGTGAATTGTTTTCTTCGGCATGGCAAAATGTCGATTTTGATTATCTTCAGCCTATCGACGAAACATATTGCGACCCTGCGCAAATGACTCATGATGAGAAAGAAAAAATAATCCATACGATTCTCAACGACTTCGACGCCGAAACAGACGATTTCTTTGCTTGGACTACTGAAGTCTCTGCCTCCGATGTGAAACGAAATCTCATGACAAAATTCAACGTCGCAATCGGTGATGTCATTAATCTAAAAGCTTCAAAACGAGGTCCGTCGGGCAGAATAGTTGAACTACTCGTTGAGGGCAGCAACGGGAATATCGTGATAGGCAAAGAACTCAACATACGTCGATTGCTCAGCGATAGCCATTTGTATAGCTCCGCATTTGAGGCAGAAAGAATAATCAATGACAAGGGAGAAATTGTATTCCGACTTGTCGGCAGAGGGTGGGGGCATGGTGTCGGCTTGTGCCAGATCGGTGCTGCTATCATGGCTGAAAGAGGTTATTCCTATATCGACATTTTAAAACATTATTACAAAGGAGTTAAATTAGAAAAAATATATTGATATGAATATATTAAAGTCAAAACGCAGTCCATGGTGGTGGTTGCCGACGACCTACATGGCAGAAGGTCTGCCTTATTTTGCAGTCAATACGATTGCTGTCCTCATGTATGCAAAAATGGGAGTAAGCAATGGTGATATGGCATTCTATACAGCATGGCTATATCTCCCGTGGGTGATAAAACCATTTTGGGCACCATTTGTCGATATTATCAAAAGCAAACGTTGGTGGACCATCACAATGCAGTTCTTAATTGCCATAACAATGGCGAGCGTTGCTTTCTGCATTAATCTTCCATTCTTCTTTGCGACAACATTAGCTGCCTTTTGGATAATGGCTTTCTGTTCAGCCACACACGACATAGCCGCCGACGGTTACTATATGCTCGCGCTCGATGATAGTCAGCAAGCAGCCTATGTCGGAGTGCGTAGCACATTCTATCGCATCGCAAGCGTAATCGGGCAGGGTGCATTAGTCATATTGGCAGGATATATAGAGCAGACCACAAGCGACGTATCGTTAGCATGGAGTGTCGTATTCATCGTTCTGACAGCGTTTTTCCTGATAATAGGCACATACCATATTTGGGCGATGCCAAAAGCCTCTGCCGATAGTCAGCGAAACACAAATGGCTCATGGCGTAAGATTTTGACAGATTTCAAAAACACGTTTATCACATTCTTTGCAAAGCCACACGTCTTGTCGGCATTGGCTTTCATGCTCTTATATCGACTACCCGAAGCAATGATGCTCAAATTGGTGCAACCATTCTTCATCGCATCCCAGGCTGACGGAGGATTGGGATTGACAACAAAACAAGTGGGTGTCGTCAACGGTACGGTAGGCGTAATCGCATTGTTGCTTGGTGGTATCGTAGGTGGAATTTGTATATCGCGAGGTGGACTGAAGCGTTGGCTTTGGCCTATGGCTTTGGCGTTGACTCTGCCATGCTGTTTCTACTGCTATTTGGCTATGGCTCAACCATCTGATTTGTTGTTGATTAACATAGGCGTATTTGTAGAGCAATTTGGCTACGGCTTCGGATTTACTGCATTCATGCTTTACTTGATACACTTCTCCGACGGACAGTATAAGACAGCTCACTATTCATTCTGCACAGCATTCATGGCTCTCGGCATGATGCTTCCGGGCATGGTGGCTGGTTGGATTCAAGAAGCTCTTAATTCAATTTCAATATTTGGAGGCGATGGACCGCAAGGCTATATTAACTTCTTTTGGTGGGTTATGTTGTGTTGTATCCCGACGTTGATAGTATGTATGATTGTAAAAATTGACCCTGAATTTGGTAAAAAGAAAATAAAATGATGAGAATACTATTAGCCTTATTGTTACAAGCATTGTCAATAGTCTGCTTTGCCCAAGTAAAGACAGGAATTGACATGTTAAAAGAAAATGATTTCCGACCATTGAAAGGAAAACGCGTCGGCTTGATAACAAATCCTACAGGTGTCGATAGAAATCTGCAATCGACAATTGATATACTTTTCGAAGCTGATAGCGTGGAATTAGTATCATTGTTTGCTCCCGAACATGGAGTCAGAGGCGATGCCCTCGGCGGTGAGAACATCTCACAGACCACAGATGCACGCACAGGAGTGAAAGTCTATTCATTATATGGTAAGACCTACAAGCCGACAGCTGCGATGTTGCAAGACATTGATGTACTGATCTACGACATTCAAGACATCGGATGCAGAAGCTATACATTTATATCAACAATGGGTAGCGCAATGGAAGCTTGTGCCGAATGTGGCGTGAAATTTATGGTATTAGACAGACCTAACCCTCTCGGTGGCGAAAAAGTAGAAGGTCCGTTGGTCGAAAAAAACTTTCAGTCATTCGTCGGAAAATATCCGATACCTTACATCTACGGTCTT
>JAEIGA010010665.1_pt1 | contig 13939 bp, 15 predicted proteins | sample 9270691 | NCBI WGS metagenome assembly JAEIGA01 (sample SAMN17057246, study PRJNA624740) | gut metagenome | biome: biome; isolation source: fecal sample | host: Bos grunniens | place: China: Xizang | collected 2019 | reverse complement strand
TGCATAGATCATGCCAATTTCGTGCAACAAATTGATCATAAAAATACTCCCCATAGTGTAGTCTCGAAATTTTTGTTATTTCGAGTGTCTACTCTATGGGGAGCATATCAAAATGCACGCCCTTTTTGTTATTAAATTACATCCATACCGCTGATGCCGAACAAAGCGATGGGCACGTTGCCTGTGCCGACACACTCCACAGCAGCGATCTCCTTTTCAGGATTGGGGTTGACCCACTGGAAGCCCAGGATGGATGCATCCTTGCCGTCTTCCGTCTTTCTTTCGATCACCGGGTCGGACATATAGGTTGCCACATAACCCTGATGCCGGTAATACTGCTGGGGCATAGGCACGGCAAACCGCTCGTTCCATACCCGGATGTTGCCCGCATATTCGATGGGCAGCTCCACAGTCTCGCCATCTGCATACCGCACCACATACTTGCCGATTCGCTCCAAGGCCGCCCAGGCCACCCGCCGTTCCTTTTCCAAGGTGGCGTGGAGGAATACCAGCCGCTGATGCTTTTTGCCTACAGGCACAACAGTGGCTTCCTCTTTCAGCACGTTGACCCGGCTGATGTCATAATTGGGGTCATAGTAGTCTGCCAGCGCCTCCCGCAGCAGGCAGGGGAGCTTGCCCTTGCTTTCGGGCAATTCCGCCGGGGTGTAGACCGCTTTCTGATCCTTCCGGATCGCGATACCCCGGATCTCGTCCCGGACCACCGGCTGCATGGCGGACAAAATCTTGTTATAAACCGGCCGGGCAAGGTGGGTGTAATCCGGATTCCACAGCATTTCCGCTGTGTACATCAGATCGAAGATCTTGCCCTTTTTCGCCAAGGTATACTCCTCGATCTTGCACCACAAAGACACCTCGCCGCCGATCATATCCTTCATCCGCTTTTCATAGCGGGGATAGTGGCTGGAGTACAGGTTGCCGGCTGCCACGGTAAAACCATAGGGCAGCAGATTCTCTTCGATATCCATATCGAAGTGGAAGTACCACACAAAGTCCAGCAGGATAATGTCTTTCGGCAGCCACTTAATACCGTTGCAGGTCTTGTAGCGCTTTTCTGTAGGCTGGAGCATATCCGCCCACATCATGGTGCCGAGACCCTTCTTTGCGATGTGATCGTAAAGACGGTTAATGTGGTAAGCCAGCAGCCGGTCATGAGGCTTATCCTTACACAAGGGGCACAGTCCCATCTGGTAAACCTCGTCGTGACCGATGTGCACATACCGCTCCGGGCGGACCACTTCCACGATCTCATCGATAATATCGAAGATGATCTCATAGGACTTTTCATTAGAGGGGCAATAGGAATGCTTATAGAATACGGAAGGCGGCTGATCCTCATTCCGGGTATCCTTCTGCTCGTCCACCAGTTCTTCGTCAATTTCTGCCAGTTCCGGATGGGCATAGGTAATGTACTGCACGTGGCTCAGGGACTGGACTTCAGGGATCAGCTCGAAGCCGTAGCTGCGCATAAAATCACACAGCGCCCGGATCTCATCCTTTTCCCACAGGTCGCCGTCGCCCAGACATGTGCAGTGAGGGAATTTCGGCTGCAGACCCAGCATACCGTCCCGCACGCCCTGCACCCAACCTTCCGCGATCTCCGGATGGCGGTCAAAGCGCATACAGCCGGCAAAATAAATGAAGATCTGGTTATACCGCATTGGGAGCAGCACATATTTTACCAGGTTCTTGAAAAATTCCACGCTGCGTTTGGGGGGCACACCCATATGGAAGCCACGCATTTCTTTGTAGGGCTTGTCGTCCACTTCGCATACCGGGATCTGACCGTCCTGGAGCAGCTGGAACAGCGTCTCACAGCCGTACAGCAGGCCTCTGCGGCCCTTGGCGGTAACGGTGATGCCGTCTGCTTTCACGCTGAGCCGGTAGGCGTCTTCGTGCATTTCCTCGTTCTTGACCAACGCGATCTTTACTTTGCCTTCCCCGGCAAACAGCGCTCCGGGATAGTACTCGCTGATGCGCTCGGTCAGGTGCTTGGCGCAGAACGCCAAATCTTCATCTGCCAGCTCGCAGAAGCCGGAAATATCAGAAAGCGCCACAGTGCCTTCGCCGAAGGTCCGGTTGGCAGGGGTGGGGTAGATCAGCGGCTCGTTTTCGATACCGCCGTAGATTTCCAGCTTATTGAGGATAATGTGCTTCAGGTCGGCGCAAAGCCGAACTGTCACTTCGTTTGCGGAAGCGCCTACGGATACTTCCACCGCGCCCCGGACCTGCTTGCCGGTCTCTGCATCGTAGCGGCCGGAGAGCACGCCGTCGCAGTAAATTTCAATGGCAGAAACAGCGGAGTTTGTGCCGAATTCCACGTGGATCATACCGATAAAGGCGGTTTCCTCCAGGGTATACACCACATCCAGGCCCTGATCCATCACAGTCTGCCATTTCCAGCCGTAGTTTTCCAAGATCTTTTCCTGTTCCAAAGGCTTTTTGGTGCCTTTCAGGAAATATTCCACCTTGGCACGGGAGGTCAGTTCACCAATAAACATATTTTTCGCTCCTTACACCGAGATTTTACACCATTGCGCAGGTGATGATTGCCATCTTATAAACTTCATCCGCATTGCAGCCGCGGGAGAGGTCATTGATAGGCGCAGCCAGACCCTGCAGGATGGGGCCGTAAGCCTCAAAGCCGCCCAGACGCTGGGCGATCTTGTAGCCGATGTTGCCGGCCTCGATGGTGGGGAAGATGAAGGTGTTGGCATAGCCTGCCACGGGAGAGCCGGGGAACTTCAGCTGACCGACTTCAGGAGCAACCGCTGCGTCAAACTGCATCTCACCGTCGATGGCAAGATCAGGTGCCAGCTCCTTGGCGATGGCGGTGGCATCGTGGGATAGCTTCACAGTGCCGCCCTTGCCGGAACCGTTGGTGGAGAAGCTCAGCAGAGCCACCTTGGGGTCGATGCCGAAAACCTGTGCGGTGCGGGCAGTTTCCACCGCCACTTCTGCCAGCTTCTGAGCAGCAGACAGCACCACATTGCCTTCCTTATCCAGCGTATCCTCGTAGCTTAAGTTGATGGCGCAGTCGCCCATAGCCAGCTTCTCTTCGCCGCGAACCATAATGAAGCAGGAAGAAACCAGGTTCACGCCCTTCTTGGTCTTCACCAGCTGCAGAGCGGGACGGACAGTGTCAGCGGTGGAATATGTAGCGCCGCCCAGCAGAGCGTCAGCCAGACCCATCTTTACCAGCATGGTGCCAAAATAGTTGCCCTTGGACAAGGCAGCGCGGCACTCCTCGGGGCTCATCTTGCCCTTGCGGAGCTCCACCATCTTCGCAACCATCTCATCCATACCTTCGTAGGTCAGCGGATCCAGAATTTCGATACCTTCAATATCAAAGCCACCCTTTGCGGCATTGGCCTTGACTTCTTCTGCGTTGCCCACCAGCACGGGAGTCAGGAAACCGCCTTCCTTCAAGCGGGCAGTTGCCTCCAGAATACGGGCATCGTGGCCCTCGGTGAACACAATCTTCCGAGGATTGGCCTTCAGGATCTCGATCATTTTTTCAAACATAGGATATTCCTCCATTTTTAGGGCGATGCCCTATTTGTCCCATATATTATACATCACTTTTTCCGTCAAAGCAATACCCGAAATCTTTAGGAAATCTTAATATTTTTTTCGTTGACAGGAATTTTTCTTTTTGTTATTCTTATATTAGATAGAAAGGAGGCAAATTATGAATTTCTACGCCCTTGTTTGGTTAGGTCTGATGATCCTTTTTCTGATCATCGAAGCCGAAACTGTCAGTCTGGTCACCAGTTGGTTCGCCTGCGGTGCTTTGGTGGCAATGGTGATGTCGTTGTTCTACCTGCCTCTGTGGCTGCAAATTACCGCATTTTTTGTAGTGTCCGGTGTTTTGCTGGCGCTGCTGCGGCCCTTGGCGAAGAAACACCTTGCTCCCAAAATTGAAAAGACCAATGTGGACGCCCTGATCGATACCGTGGCTATCGTCACTGAGGAGATTGACAACCTCGCTTCCTGTGGTCAAATCAAGGTAAACGGTATGGAATGGACCGCCAGAAGCTCTGACGGCGCAACCATCCCCGCCGGCACACAAGTGAAAATCGACCGGATCCAAGGTGTCAAAGCCTTTGTTTCCCCGGTAAATATGCCCGTAAACACAAAATAAGGAGGAAATGTTATGATTGCGATTGTTGTTGTTATCGTTGTTTTGTTTGCCATCATTATCGCAAACATCTCCGTTGTCCAGCAATCCAGAGCTTACGTTGTGGAGCGGCTGGGCGCATTCCAGAGCGTGTGGAGCGTTGGCCTGCACCTGAAGATCCCCTTTATTGACCGCATTGCCCGCCGGGTGAGCCTGAAAGAGCAGGTGCTGGATTATCCTCCTCAGCCGGTGATCACCAAAGATAACGTTACTATGCAGATCGACACCGTTGTGTATTTCCAGATCACCGATCCCAAGCTGTACTGCTACGGCGTGGAGCATCCTATGATGGCTATGGAAAACCTTACCGCCACCACCCTGCGTAACATCATCGGCGATCTGGAACTGGATCAGACCCTGACCAGCCGGGATGTGATCAACACCAAGATGCGTGCCATTTTGGACGAAGCCACCGATCCCTGGGGTATCAAGGTCAACCGCGTGGAGCTGAAAAACATTCTGCCGCCTCAGGACATCCAGTCCTCCATGGAAAAGCAGATGAAGGCAGAGCGGGACCGCCGGCAGGCCATTCTGCAGGCTGAGGGTCAGAAGAAGTCCGCCATTCTCATTGCCGAGGGTGAGAAGGAAGCTGCCATCCTCCGGGCAAGCGCCGAGAAGGAAGCCGCGATTTTGAAGGCCGAAGCCGAGAAGCAGGCTGCGATTTTGAAGGCCGACGGCGAAGCCCAGGCCATCCGCTCCGTGCAGCAGGCATTGGCAGACTCTTTGGATCTGCTGAACAAGAATGCGCCCAACGAGCAGGTCGTAAAGCTGAAATCCATTGAGGCCATGGAAAAGGTCGCCAACGGGCAGGCCACCAAAATCATCATTCCCAGCGAGATGCAGGGCCTGGTGGGCTTGGCAAGCGGTATTGTGGAAGCCACAAAAAACTAACAGACTCCAATAAAAAAGTGCGTTGCTTTCGCAACGCACTTTTTATTTATCGGACAAAGGCGGTGGACATGGTGGTGCTCCAGTCCTCGCCGGGCTGCAAAGCCGCTGCCGCAGGCTTTTCTTCCCAGGCATAGCCGCCGTAATAGTGGCTGGGGGTGGAATGCCAGGGCTCGATGCACACAAACTGGGGCGCGCCGGGCTCGCTCCAGATCAGCACGTAGGGGAAGCCGTGGATGCCGCAGACTACGCCCCGGCCGGTGTCCTTTTCGTAAAGACCGAGGGTCTGGGAATGCAGACCGAACATACAGTGGCTGTCGTTTTCAAAAAGATGCTCATCCACCGGGACGGTGGTGATATTTTTGCCTAAATAGTAGATCTTATCCCCCACAAGGCCGTCCAGAGAGGTGTCGATGCACAAAGGGGACTCCATCCGGTCGAACCGCAGCTCGTAATCGGCGTAGGTATGATTCTCGTCAAAGGGAATGGCGAAGCCGGGGTGATAGCCGATGCCAAAGGTGAAGGTCTCTTCGTCCCGGTTCTCTACCCGCAGGGTATGGTGTAACGTATCCCCGTCCAGCAGAAATGTGGATTCCAGGCAGAACCGGTAGGGCCAGCGCTCCATGGTCTCTTCGCTGTCCGTCAGCTGGAAGGTGAGGCTGTTTTCCGTTTGTGCCACCAAGGTGTGGGAGAAATTCCGGGCAAAGCCGTGGAGTCTGCCTTCATAGGTCTTGCCCTTCAGGGTGTACTTTCCGTCCTTCAGCCGGCCGGCATAGGGAAACAGAATAGGGGCGCAGCTGCCCCAAATTTCCGGGTCCCGCCGCCACATATGCTCCACGCCGTCCTCCTTGCGAATGACGCTCACAAGCTGGGCGCCTTGGGAATCTACGGTAATTTTCAAAACTTCATTTTCAACACTGTACAGCATAATTTTGCCTCCTTAATGTAACAGTAAAAAGTATAAAAGAACTAATGCTCCAAGGATAATCCGGTATATGCCGAACACCCGGAAGCTGTGCTTGCGTACATATTCCATCAGTCCCCGGATCACGATCAGACTGACCACAAAGGACACCACGCAGCCAACCAGCAGCACAGCGATCTCTGTGCCGGTGGCGCTGACCCCGGACAGGAAGAATTTGAGTAACTTCAGCGCGCTGGCTCCCAGCATGGTGGGGATCGCCAGGAAGAAGGAGAATTCCGCGCCGGCAGCTCTGCCAACTCCCAGCAGGATCGCCCCCAAAATAGTAGAGCCGGACCGGGAAGTGCCGGGAACCAGGGCAAGGCACTGGAACGCGCCGATTAAGAGGGCGGTGCGATAGTCGAGGGCATACACATCGGTGATCTTAGCTTTTTGATTGCCCCGCTCTAAGTACAGGAAGGCAACACCGTAAAGAATCAACGCCACAGACACCACCACATAATTATACAGGTGGGCGTCCATCCAGTCGTCCAGCAGCAGGCCGATCACCGCAGAGGGCAGCACCGCCACCACAACCTTGAACCAAAGCTGCCAGGTGTTTTTCTTTTCCGCTACGGACTTTTTGCCGTCAAAGGGGTTGAGCTTCCGGAAAAACAGCAGCACCACCGCCAGGATCGCACCCAGCTGGATCACTACCTGGAACATCTCATAAAATGCCTCGGAAACCTGCAGGGTTACAAACTTATCCAGCAGGATCATATGTCCTGTAGAAGAAATGGGCAGCCATTCCGTGATTCCCTCTACGATACCAAACAAAATCGCCTTTAAAATTTCAATAAATACTTCCATTTTATACTCCCTTTCTGTTATAATATAACTATACTCCCAAACAGGGGATTTTGCAAGCAAATCTTGTCTGTTCACATTTTTGTGGGAATCCTTTACAATTTATTCACCGAAAAACCTGTATTTTGGCTATAATAGTATAAAACAAGAACTTAGGAGGAATCTGTATGCCTATTTCCGTTTTGATCGTGGAAGACGACCGCAATATTGCGGAGCTGCTGCAGCTGTATTTGGAAAAAGAAGGTTACTCTGTTACCCTGGCTTTTGACGGCGGTCAGGGCCTTGCCAAATTCCGGTCTGTGCACCCGGATCTGGTGCTGCTGGATGTTATGATGCCAGTAATGGACGGATGGGCAGTCTGCAAAGCCATCCGGGCAGAAAGCGCCGTGCCGGTGATCCTGCTGACGGCTAAAAGCGAGACCGATGACAAGGTTACCGGCCTCCGGGCAGGCGCAGATGACTATATTACCAAACCTTTCGAGATGAAAGAGGTCTTGGCCCGTATGGAGGCTGTGCTCCGCCGTTCTCCCGCGCAGCCTGCAGAGCCCAGCGCTCGCCGGCTGTCCTTTGATAACCTGGTGATCGATATGGATGCCTTTGAGCTCACTGTCAGTGGCAAAAAGGTGGATGCACCCCCCAAGGAGATGGAGCTTCTTTACTTCCTTGCCTCCTCTCCCAACCGGGTGTACACCCGTAACCAGCTGCTGGACGAGGTTTGGGGCTTTGACTATTTCGGCGACTCCCGCACCGTGGATGTCCACGTAAAGCGTCTGCGTGAAAAACTGGAGGGTGTTTCCGAAAATTGGTGCCTGAAAACCGTTTGGGGTGTGGGTTACAAATTTGAGGTAACCGCCGAATGAAAAGCTATTTTTCCCGTAGCTTTTTGCCGGGTATGGCGCTGCTGATGACTGCCTTGCTGCTTTTGGGCACGGCTTTCCAGCTGCTGCTGCGGAATTATTTGCAAAATGACGCCCTGAACAATCTGGAGTCCGACGGCAATACCATCGTCCGGTTGACCCGGTCGTATCTGGCGGAGGATGCCCTTACCGGACACGAGTTCCTTGTCAACATATCCTTGGTGGCGCAGCTTTCCGAGGCAGATACCGTGATCTGTGACGAAAAAGGCTTTGTGCTCCTTTGTTCTGACGCCCCTTTGGGTTGTGACCATCAGGGAATGCAGCTCAACGCCGCTTTCTTGCAGCAGGTTTTTTCTCAGAAAAAAATCAAGTCCACCGGTATGATCCACGGCCTTTATGAGGATGAGCGCTATGTGGTCGCCCTGCCCATCACCAGCCGCGCAGGAACGAATGTTGGTATTGTTGTGGTGTCTAAAGCCATTGCAGATACCACCCTGTTTGTAAACCGCCTGATCCAAATCTACATTACCGTTTCCGTTCTGGTCATTTTCTTTTCCCTGTTGGTGATGACTTTGATTGCCCGGCGGCAAAGCTCCCCACTGCAGGAAATGGCCCGGGCAGCCAACGCTTTTGGCCACGGAGACCTGTCGGCCCGCGTTTCCGTATCCCCCCGGCAGCCCCGGGAGGTGCAGGAGCTGGCCCTCTCCTTTAATAATATGGCTGTCTCCCTGGAAAAAAGCGAGGAGCAGTGGAAAGATTTTGTTGCCAACGTATCCCACGAGCTGAAAACCCCTATGACCTCCATCAGCGGCTATGTGGACGGTATTTTGGACGGAACCATCCCTCCGGAACAGCAAAAGCATTATATGGAAGTGGTGTCCAAGGAGACCAAGCGCCTCAGCCGATTGGTGCGCAGTATGCTGGATATGTCCAAATTGCAGGCCCAGGAGGGTATCCCGGAAAGCCAAAAAAGCCGGTTTGATATTACAGAATGCGCCGGTCTTGTATTGCTTTCCTTTGAGCGTAAAATCACAGAAAAAGAGATTCTTGTGGATGTCCGTATGCCGGAGCACGCTGTTTATACCTTCGCCAACCAAGACTATATCACACAGGTGATCTACAACCTTGTGGACAACGCCGTTAAATTCTGCCCGCCCCAGGGAAGTCTCGTGCTTCAGCTGCGGGAAGGCACGGATAAGCTCTACCTTTCCATCATCAATGATGGCAACACCATCCCCCCGGAGGAGCTGCCTCTGGTCATTGACCGTTTCCGCAAATTGGATAAGAGCCGCAGCCTGGATAAGGAAGGCTGGGGGCTTGGCCTTTATATTGTAAAGACCATCGTAAACTGCCACGGCGAAAACATTTCTGTTTCCAGTCGGGAGGGTAAAACCGATTTTACCTTTACCCTTCCCCTGGTCCGATGAGGTATAGTATGAAAAATAGAATTTTTCCATATCCGGACAGTTACCGTACCGGCGATACCCAACCCCCGGAGAAAAAACAGTGGCTTGCTTTGCTTATTTTGGCTGCACTGATCTTTGTTTCCAGTATTTTTTGCATCCTCAGTTTTTTCTTTCCGCATTTTTCTGCTTCCCCCGCTCCAAAAACACTGGCCTACGCCAAACTTACTGATGCGAACACCACAAATAACAACCAGTTGTACGGCGTAGATGTGGCAAAATACGATATTTTGGGCATTTCCGGGCAAGTCGTACCTTCTTTTTTCCGAATGTATTACGATATGCCTGCTGGTATTTACATCACTGCTGTGGAAGAGGAAACCCCCCCCCTTTCCCCATTTTTGCCGGGTGATATTCTTATTTCCTGTCATGGAGAAAATATAACGACCCACTATCAGCTTACAAGAATTCTGCAGTCACTTTGGGATAACGACCTGGATTGTTGGACAGAAGACACCATCATCGTGGAGGTTTACCGCAAGGACCGGATCCAGCAGCTATATATTTCTTTGGAGTAACGCCTATGAACCCTATTTTTTGTCAGCAATACACCCTTACCGACAATTTGGTAGATCCTTTCGGTAGGGCAAAACCTTCCTCCCTTTTTTCCTTTGTGCAGGACGCCGCCGGGCAGCATTGCCTTTCCTTAGGCGCTGACTGGCAGACGCTTCAAGAAAAGAATCTTTTTTGGGCAGTCACCCGGCACCGTATGGAGATTTGCCGACTGCCCCGTTTAGGCGAAACCATCCTTTTGGAAACCTGGCCTATGCCTACCTCCCGGGTGGCTTACCCCAGAGCTGTGGCAGCCTATGACCAGGAGGGCACGCTCCTGTTCCGCACCATCTCATTGTGGGTGCTGATGGATACCGTCAGCCGTACTATGGTGCTGCCGGGTAAAAGCGGCGTTCCTGTGGATGGTGTGCTCCGGGGCGGTGAACTGGATGTCCCCCGGGGACTGCCTGTGGAAGCCGGAGAAAACCAAACCTTACGCTGTGTCACCTATTCCGAACTGGACCGCAACCGCCATATGAACAACACCCGGTATCTGGACTGGGTTATGGATCTGCTTCCCGGCAGCTATCACGAGAGCCACAGCGCCCGGGAAATCACGGTCAGCTACTTTGCGGAAGCCACGGAAGGGCAGGCCGCAACACTGAATTGGACCTTGTCTGAGGAAGGTGTTTTGACAGTCAATGGTCTCCGGGAAAATACATCTGTCTCCCCTAAGCAGGACAGACTTTTTGGGGTCCAAATGTGTTTTGCATAAGTTTTCTGTAAACTGTTTTTGTAAAATTTTTCCTTGTCTAAAAAGAGCAACAAAAATGTTAAATCCCTGCAAACCGCTGTTTTGCAGGGATTTTCTTAATTATTTCTGTGGAAAAGCCTGTGGATAATGTGGATAACTCTGTCTTTGAGCCACAGGCATTTTCCATCTTTTTTGAGTTTATGTAAACTGTTATTTATTTTTTCTTATCCTTTCATCCCACAAAAAAGCAGGGCATTGTATGGCGGAAGAAATGCAAAATGAGGACCGTCGGGGACGCCGGTCCCTACACGCAAATTGCCCCTACCCACCACCGAAAAAAATCGTAGGGGACGGCCCCCTGGACGTCCCACAGAAGAATGCACAATGTTTTTCGGGGCGTCGAGGCGCCGGGAGATGAATTGGCCGCAGGCCAAGAGAGGCTACCCTGGGGGTACCCCCTACAATAGTTGGATTCGTACACGGTTATTTTGCTGTCAACCGCCGGATGGCCCGGGGGCATTCCGTAAAGGGGCAGGTGCTGCAATAGGCGGGGTACAGTAAATCAAAACAGCATTTCATATAGTTGCATTCGTCGCAGCAGCATTCGTTTTCCGGATTTTCTCCGTTTCCGGGGCAGTCCTTTCCCCAATTCCCGGGGATGAGGATTACTCCAGTAACATCGATGATCATAAGCAACGCCTCCGTTCAAATAAAGCTTTCCTTCTGTAATGCAATCGTTTATAATATAGAAAATATTACAGGGGGGATTTCTTATGATAAAATTAGATGTTCTGCGGCTTTTGGAGGAGCGAGGCAAAACAAAATACTGGCTGTATAAGCAGCTGGGTATGAGCTATCAGAATTTCAGTAAAATGGTGAACAACAAAACAAAATCCATCCGCTATGAAAACATCGAAACCATCTGCCTGCTGCTGAATTGCACCCCCAACGACCTTTTCGTGATCACCGAAGATTGATTTTAATATAACAAAATCCGACAGGCGAAAGCTGTCGGATTTTGTCGTTTTTTCATTTTCCCCCAGCCCTCATAGAATCAAACCTTTTTGGATCGGACCATTGTATGCTTGGTGTCCTGATTGCATTCCGGACAGTACAATACATCTGTGGTTTTGTTCAATTCTTCCGCTTTTGGTCTGTGAATATGCCCACAGGTTTTGCAGCGGTAAGAACAATAGCAGGACTCCAAAGTATCACCGATCCACGGTAACAGGCACAGCACCCCGATCACGAAAAGAAACGCTGCCCAGCACGCCAATTGTCCCAGCGTATGCTCAAGGCTCTCACCTACACATATGTGAAGATAGCAGCCGATTATCGCAGTAAGCGCCAATACGCTCCAGCCGATGATATCAATGGTTACTTTCATTTTATGAAGGCGCTTCGTTACACTCTCCATCCATTGGGTTTCTGCTGTATTGCAAATTTTGTTTTCCATGATCATTCTCCTTTTTTGTTTTTCCGCTGTTTATACGGCAACGGTCTCTTTACACCCCCAGCATACCGCCGGAAACGGGCAAAGTCTACATACTCAAGGTTGATATCCGGCAATTCAACCGCCGGTTTGGTTCGTCTGTATAGAAAAATCCCGGAGAGGAATTACCTCTCCGGGTGCTTTTTAATCTTTTTTAAATACTTTTTCGTGCCAGGATCTCTTTCCGCATTTGGGACATTTCAAATTTGCCCAGCGGGAAAAATCCATGGATGCAAACATAGCGCGAAAGGATGGCGTATGAATATGCCCACATTTTTTGCACCGATAATAACCGGCAATCTGCTGAATCTTTGTGGAAATCAATGTAGAACTAAGCACGCCAAGATAGCAGGTAAGGACAATTCCCTGCATTGCCCAAACCGGCATTGGGGACAGAAAGGCTATCAACGTGCAACCAATTGCGATTAAGTTCACGATTATGAATATAAAATTTCGAAATGCCAGCAGCCGTTTATCTGCAATTTCTTTCTGCTTGACCATTTCCAGCAGCTGCTCCTGCGTTTTTTTGTTGTAGTTTTCCACAGAAACTACCTCCCCATTGAGTAGATCGTTGACGGTGATCTGCAGAACATCACAAAGCTCCAGCATAATGGCAGAATCCGGCATGGTCTTGCCATTTTCCCATTTGGATACCGCTCTGTCGGTGATGTTCAACTTTTCTGCCAACTGCATTTGCGTCAGCTTATTGTTTTTTCTGCATTCTGCGATGAATTTACCAATTTTTAATTGGTCCATATGGATCTCCTTTCGCAATCAGCATAATCATTTTAGGGGCAACCGTCTACACACCTGCGGTTGAATGGGGAGACTCAACTGCGGGTAGAGTGACTGGCAACGATCCTCTCGACCCAATATACCATAATTTTTCTGAAAAAGCTATATGCTGTTATAAAACACCGCCAGGATCGCCCCAATGTCATTTCCAGCCGATGGTTACACCGGCGTGGGAATCTTTGGAATAGCTTGCTGCGTCGCTTCGCTCCTCGCAATGACGAAGAAAAGACCTTCCCTGCAAAGGGAAGGTCTTGCTACGCATTTATTTCAAAACCTCCATAGGTTTTCCGCAGCAGCGGGGGATCACCTCGCCGGCCTTGCGTTCCAAAACCTTATGGCAGATGGGGCAGTAGACCCGGCAGTCCTCTTCTGCTCTGACTACACCCAGTAAACCTTCTTTTAATTCCATATATTTCCTTTCCGGATCTATAATTTTTCCGGTTATCTTTTTGTTTCAATTTCCGGCGTATTTTATAAAATATCTACTCCGGACAGTTCCTCAGATTTTGGTTTTCTTACAGAGTTCCAATATTCTTTACGGCAGGCACCAAATGTTTGATAATTCTTTTGTGCTTCCTTTAACGTTAAGCCGTGATTCGCCTCTGACGGTTTCTCCGGATCCGTTAAAAGATCCATTTCCCAAAAGCAAACAGGGCAAATATCCCCATAAAAAGGCGCACCGTGTTCCATTGCAATGGTGAAGTACCCGCAACAAGGGCATTTGCAGTTTTGATTGAGATAATCTTTTTTTATAGACCTTTTCATTATTCAATCACCCTTTTTATAGAAATAAGGGCGGGAGCAAGCTCCCGCCCTGTCATTTCTTACTTGAAGTATCTCTCCAAAAGACCCTTCAGGGCTACGCCGTGGCGAGCCTCGTCACGAGCCATCTCGTGGACGGTGTCGTGGATGGCGTCCAGGCCGTTCTTCTTGGCGCAGACGGCCAGGTCGAACTTGCCCTGGGTTGCGCCGAACTCGCAGTCCACACGCCATGCCAGGTTATCCTTTGTGGTAGATTTCATGTTGGGCTCCAGATCCTCGCCCAGCAGCTCTGCAAACTTTGCAGCGTGCTCGGCCTCTTCCCAAGCTGCCTTCTCCCAGTACAGGCCGATCTCGGGATAGCCTTCACGGTGTGCGATGCGGGCCATGCACAGGTACATGCCGACCTCGGCGCACTCGCCGTTGAAGTTGGCCATCAGCTGATCGAAGATGTACTTCTTGTCCTCTTCGCT
>JAEIGA010010664.1_pt1 | contig 13939 bp, 12 predicted proteins | sample 9270691 | NCBI WGS metagenome assembly JAEIGA01 (sample SAMN17057246, study PRJNA624740) | gut metagenome | biome: biome; isolation source: fecal sample | host: Bos grunniens | place: China: Xizang | collected 2019 | reverse complement strand
GGAGGCGAAGGAGTGGAAGTGCTCTGGCAGTGCGGCAAATACTACAAGGCAGGCATCGATGCATTTATGCAGGGCAGGCAGTTGCCAAACATCAAATACAGCGATTTCATCGGAAGGATGGACCTGGCGTATGCGCTTAGCGACGTGGTAATCAGCCGCAGCGGTGCGTCTTCGATCTCCGAGATCTGTACTATTGGCAAAGCCTCTGTGCTTGTGCCTTCGCCAAATGTGGCGGAAGACCATCAGACTCATAATGCGATGGCGCTGGTGCGCAAAGATGCAGCATTGATTGTAAAGGATGCGGAAGCCGTAGAGAAGCTGCTCCCTACTACACTTGAACTGCTTGCCGACCAGAAGAAGATTGAGACAATTGAGCAAAATGTACTGAAGCTCGCTCTTCCAGATGCAGCTCAGACAATTGCAGATGAAGCATATAAACTGATATGACATATAAATACGTATATTTTATCGGTATTGGCGGTATTGGTATGAGTGCCATCGCCCGTTACTGCGCCTTCAAGGGCTACGAAGTAAGCGGTTATGACCGCACACCTTCTCCTCTGACTGCAGAGTTGGAGAAGGAAGGTATTTCTGTGCACTATGAAGACAACTGCGACTATATCCCTAAGGATGTCAAGGAAACGCTGGTGATATATACACCGGCTATTCCTAGTGATATGGGAGAGCTCTGTTATGTGAGAGAAAACGGCTACAAGGTCGTGAAGCGATCTCAGATGTTAGGAGAGCTCACACGTGGAGAAAAGTGTTTTGCAGTAGCTGGAACTCACGGCAAGACCACTACTTCCACAATGATTGCCCACATCCTCACCGACAGCGGCAAAGGTTGCTCGGCTTTCCTCGGCGGCATTTCCAAAAACTATGGAACAAATATGCTCGTGCACGAGGGCAAGAACGTGGTAGTAGAAGCAGACGAGTTTGACAGATCGTTCCATCAGCTACACCCGACTATTGCAGCGATCACATCAATCGAGCCGGACCATCTTGATATCTATGGAGACTTTGCTCACGTACAGGAAGCATTTGACATCTTTGCTTCTCAGGTCAAGGAGACAATTATCCTCAAACACGGATTTTATCTTGACAGGACCAGACTTGAGGCAAAGGTATTTACATACCACATGAGCGAGCCTATGGCCGACTTCCACGCCGACAATCTCAAGCTTGACGAGCAGGGATATTATCACTACGACCTTGTCTACCCTGGTGGCATACTAAGCGATATCAAGGTTGGAGCACTCGGCTGGATCAATGTAGAGAATAGCATTGCTGCAGCAGCAGTGTGCTTGTGCAGCGGGCTGGATGCACAGAAGGTAAGAGCGGCTATCGGAAGCTTCCAGGGCGCAAAGAGACGCCTTGACTGTCAGGTAAACAATCCTGGTGTTGTCTACATAGACGATTATGCCCATCACCCTTCCGAGCTCAGCAGTGCCATATCCTCAATCAAACAAGTATTTGAGGGAAAGAAGATTACAGGCATCTTCCAGCCGCACCTATTTACCCGCACTCGCGATTTTGCCGCTGACTTTGCCAAGTCGCTTAGCCTGCTTGACAAGCTCATCCTGCTGGATATCTACCCTGCCAGAGAAGAGCCTATCGAGGGCGTGACTTCAGAGATGATTTTCAAAGATGTCACCTGTGCAGAGAAAGTGCTCATAAACAAAACAGAGCTTATGAGCTATCTCGCAGATGAGGATATCGAGGTGCTTGTAACACTCGGTGCCGGAGATATTGATAGATTTGTTGAACCCATTAAAACAATGCTTGAATCCAGATAATGAATAGCAAACTCCGCATAACCATCGGTTTGTTGACAGCGACTGTGCTTATATGTGCAGGCGCATTGCTGCTGATGTCTTCAAGGCATAAGGGGTCGCAGATATGCTGCACCGCGCTTGAAGTGGAGTTTCAGGATAGCCTGAAGTTTCTCACAGCTGAGAACATCAAGGCTTTTGTAGATAAGGACTACGGCATATACATCGGACAAAGGCTTGACAGCCTGGATCTGTCGAGAATTGAAAACAAGCTCTCTGAACGCAGTGCCATCTCAAGCAGTCAGGCTTGGACCACCCAGGATGGTGTACTTCACGTGAGCATCAAGCAGAGAGCCCCACAATTGAGATTCTCAAGCGAAGAAAACAAAGGATTTTATTGTGACTCAGACGGATACATCTTCCCTCTTCACAGTCGATATACTGCCCCGGTGAGAGTAATCGAAGGCTTTTTCCCTATTGCTGAGGCATCCGGATTTCAGGGATTTGCCCGCACCGAAGAGCAGCGCACGTGGATCTGCGAGATGCTGGCAATGGATGAAGCGATAAAGAATTCGCGTAGCTTCAGAGACCTCATCAGTCAAGTGATCATTGCAGAAAATGGGGATATAACATTTAGGGTCAAAGGACACGATGAGATATTTATTCTTGGAGAAGCACAAGACTTCAACGAGAAGTTTGAAAAAATGGAAAAATACTTCACTCATATTGTTCCTGGCAACACTGAGAAGAAGTATAAAAGCGTCAACGTAAAATATAAAAACCAAATAATATGCAAGTAGAGAGATATATTGCTGTGGCTGACCTGGGCACTTCCAAACTTGCCTTGAGCGTGGCAAAGGTTGTGGGAGACGACATTCAGGTCATCTACTACAAAGAAAGACCATCTGATGGCGTGAGCTATAGTTATGTCTACAACCCTAAGAGAGCAGCAGTGCCACTCAAGGAAGCTATCCAGGAAGCTGAAGATGAGCTCAGCATCAAGATTCTCCAGCTCGTGGTCGGCCTACCTCGCTATGATGTCCATCAGGAGATCGGAACTGCCGAGATCGAGCGCACCGATCCTTCTTCATGCATATCAAAGGACGAGATCAAAACTCTCAAGTCATTTGCGATAGACACCTACAAGATCGATGATCAGGCAAGAGAAATGATATATGGCGCGGTAGCACAGTCTTTCTCTGCCGACGACGACCTTGTGTGTGCTAGCGAAGAGGATGTAGTGGGTGTTACAGCAAATAAAATCTCTGGCAACTTCAAGATATTTGTTGGCCCTCAGAAGCCTGTGTCAAACCTTGACATCGTGCTCAACGAAGTGGGCGTGGCACCAGCAAAGAAATTGTTTGTGCCTAATACTGTTGCAAATGCAGTCCTCACAGATGCAGAAAAAGAAAACGGCGTCGCCCTCATTGAGATTGGCGCCGGAGTCAGCTCGTTGACGATTTATAAAGGCAAGATTCTGCGTCATTACTCAGCTATTCCTTTTGGAGGAAAGAGCATCACAACAGATATCAAGTGTGAGTGTGGATTTACAGAAAAGCTGGCTGAGAACATCAAGCTCGCCTACGGAGCCTGCCTTCCGGAGAAGCTTCTCTCTATGAGCGAGAAAGTCATCCAGATCAATGACAATGAAAACGGAAGTTATGAGCATCTTCCAGTTAAATATCTTTCTGAGGTCATCAACTGCCGTGCAAAAGAAATCATCGAAGCCCTCCTATATCAGATTCAGGACAGCGGATATGCCGACAAACTTCGCAATGGCATCGTGATCACTGGTGGCGGAGCAGACCTTGTCAACCTCAGCACACTCATCAAGGAGATGTCAGGATACAATGTCAGGATTGGCTTCCCTCGCAACCAGCACTACCGCTCATCACTGGGCTTCAGCCTCGGCGAGACATCAATCTCGGCTACCTTAGGTATGATAATGGAAGCAAAAAAAGATCCTCGCCTGAATTGCATAGAAGAGAAGTTTGTTGAGAAAGTGCAGGAGGAGGAGGAAGAAGATGTTGAGATTGCAAGCGAAGAAGACAGCAACGTCACCCAGTTTGTCGAAGAGCTCTTCCCTGAAGAAGAGGTGATTGTTCCTGTCAACAAGCCGATAAAGAAACCGACAAAACCAAGTCCTAAAGGGCCTAAAATCAACTGGATATCTTCACTCAAGCAGACAATCACAAATGTAGGCACAAAGACATTTGACAACACTATCGGAAGTCTATATGACGAGATGGACAAAAACAACAATTAATCTGGGACACAATGGAAGACGCAATATTTGAAAACATAGCTCCAGTAAACTGGGCCACTTCAGACGAGATTATCAAGGTCTTAGGCGTGGGCGGAGGCGGCTGTAATGCCGTGAGCTATATGTATAGAAAAGGCATCAAGGGATGTAGCTTTGTAGTCTGCAATACAGACTCGCAGGCCTTGATGGAAAGTCCTGTTCCGATGCAGATTCAGATGGGTCGAGGACTCGGAGCCGGCACCAATCCTATCAATGGCCGCAATGCTGCTCTTGAAAGCCAGGATCAGATTGAGAAAGTTGTATTGGACACTCACACCAAGATGCTTTTCATCACTGCCGGTATGGGCGGCGGCACTGGTACAGGTGCAGCACCAGTCATCGCAAAGATGGCAAGGGACAAAGGCATACTCACTGTTGCCGTAGTGACTCTACCATTCCTCAACGAGGGCAACGAGGCTCTATCAAGGGCTATTGATGGCGTGCACGAGCTGGAGAAAAACGTAGACAGCCTTTTGATCATCAACAACGAGAAGCTTCACGAATTCTATGGCAACCAACTCATTCAAGATGCTTTCCCTCAGGCAGATGAGGTACTATCTACCGCTGTACAGGGCATTGTGGAAATCATCAAGAAGCCAGGCTACATCAACGTGGACTTCAAGGATGTCGAGACAATGATGCGCAATAGCGGCATGGCTCTTATGGGCTGCGGCACAGGCAACGGCAAGAACCGCATCGAGGATGCAGTAAAGGCAGCTTTTGAATCTCCGCTTCTCAACGACTTTGACCTCAAGACAGCACAGAAGGTTCTCATCAATATCACTTGTGGCCACAACGAGCAAGGTCTCACAATGGATGACCTCAACGAGATCAATCACAAGATTGACGAATACACCGGTCGTGCCAACAACTTCAAGCGTGGTCTCATCTGGGATGACGATCCTGAATTTGGCGACACGATACGCATCACATCAATCGTAACAGGATTACGTTTTATCGACGCGATCGGTCCGACCAGAGATATGGGCAACTATATCATGATCAGCCGCGATTTTGTGTACGATAAAAACGAAAACAAATCCGAAGGCATCTACCTTGAGCCGGATATGAGCTCCGGACAGATTGGATTTAATGCAAAGAGCAATATAAGAACATTTAACTTTGACCTTGACCAGAAACCGGCTTTGATTACTGCCAAAGGACAGAGAATTGCAGATCTTGAAAACACACCAGCAATTAGGAGAACAAAAGTATGACTAGACGCACAAGAGTAAGATTTGCGCCATCTCCAACAGGCCCTCTTCATATGGGTGGAGTGCGCACAGCATTATACAACTACCTCTATGCAAAGAAAAGAGGTGGAGATTTCATCCTTCGCATCGAGGACACTGATTCAAATCGCTTTGTACCAGGAGCAGAGCAGTATATCATTGAATCTCTTGCCTGGTGCGGCATATATCCTGACGAGGGTGTAGACAAGGACGGCAAGGTTGTCGAGACTGCCAGCGAGCAGCATCCACACGCACCATACCGTCAGAGCCAGAGAAGAAGCATATATAGGAAGTATGCCGAGCAGCTTGTAGCTTCAGGCAGCGCCTACTATGCCTTTGACACAGCCGAAGCCCTAGACGCTAAGCGAAGCGAAGCTGAAGCTGCCGGTCAGACATTCATCTACAACCATAGCACCCGCGAGCAGCTTTCCAACTCCCTCACTCTCAGCGAGCAAGAGGTAAAAGATATGCTTGAGCAGAGAAACGACTGGACAATCAGATTCAAGATGCCGTCAGACCGCATCGTAGAGATGGATGACCTTATCCGCGGACACATTGAGGTCAACACCGCAACTCTTGATGACAAGGTGCTCTGGAAGAAGGCAGACGAGCTTCCTACATACCACCTCGCAAACATTGTCGATGACCATCTTATGGAGATCACTGAGGTTATTAGAGGCGAGGAGTGGCTTCCATCACTTCCACTCCACTATCTGCTTTACGAGGCATTTGGCTGGACTGACAGTCAACCTCAATTTGCTCACCTTCCGCTCCTTCTCAAGCCTGTCGGCAACGGCAAGCTCAGCAAGAGAGACGGCGACAAGATGGGATTTCCTGTATTCCCACTTGAGTGGACCAATGCACAAGGCGAGAAATCAAGAGGTTACCGCGAAGATGGTTACTTTGCAGAAGCATTTGTCAACCTGCTCGCAATGCTCGGATGGAACCCTGGCACAGAGCAGGAGATCTTCTCACTCGAGCAGCTCATAGAAGAGTTCAGCCTCGAGAAGGTCGGCAAATCCGGAGCCAAATTCAACCCAGACAAAGCAAAATGGTACAATAAGGAGTACTTGAGAATGCGCAGCGATGAGAGCCTTGCAGAGGATTTCCTCCCTATACTTGAAAGCAAGGGCATCAAGGCTGACAAAGAATATGTCACAAGAGTTGTTACCCTAATCAAGGAAAGAGCCAATTTTGTCAGCGATTTCTGGACTATCGCCTCATATCTGTTCATCGCACCTGCGGAGTTTGAAGCCTACGGCGTGAAGGCTGGTGCAGCATCTGCCAAACCAGCAGACGCCTCTCGACCTGTCGATCCTAGAGCTAAGGTCTATGACGACAGCCTCACAGCACCTTTCCTTGCCAAGGATGTGGACAAGTTCTGGAAAGAAGATATTTATGAGCAGGCTATGAACGCCCTGGAAAACTCTGATGCTCAGACACTTGAGGAGTACATCCGCGAGCAGGGCATGCCGATAGGCAAAATTATGAACTGCATCCGACTTGCACTCAGCGGAGCTTCAAGCGGACTTGGAATTGCCGACATCATGTCATTTATCGGCAAGGAAAAGACTCTGGAAAGAATGCGCTTTGCTAAGCAGAGACTGGGATAGTAAACAGCTTTATTGCTGACTCTAAATCTATGGCGTCTTCAATTGTGAAGCCGCCATTTTTTGTGCGCCTAAGTGAGCTGAGGAAGGCTCCGCTACCTAGTGCTTCTCCGAGATCCCTGGCTAGTGCACGAATATATGTACCCTTACTGCAATCAACAGTGATAGAAGCAGTTAAAAGGTCATATCCGGAGATATCAGCAACATTGATGCGACTGCTGTCCCCGAGAGTCACCTGAGGGGTCACTGCACCTTCCTTACTCGATCTGAGGAGATTGAACTGCAGGTCATAAATCGTGATTTTGTTGGCAGTGAGTATACCCTCACCTTCTTCCATCTTGCCCTGCTTATATAGCTTGCGTGCTGTTTCGTAGGCACGTACTCCGTCTACACTTTTTGCGCTGAAAAGCGGAGCGATCTGATCCTGCTCTCCTATAAAAGAAGGAAGCACATCCTTGATACTCTGCTCGCTGACATTTTCAAGAGAGAAAAGATTGTCTATATCTTTTTCCAGATCATACGAAGGCGTAGTAGCGCCGAAGGTCACACCCGCAATATATTGTTTTGCAGACGCTTGCAGCTCTTCTGCCCTTTTTGTTGCAGGTCCTATACAAACTATCAGGATTCCGGTCGCAAGAGGATCCAGTGTGCCTGCGTGACCGACTTTAAGATTTTTCTTTCCAAAAAAACGTGTGGCCGCATATTTAACCTTACGGACCACATCAGCTGAACTCCATCGATATGGCTTATCGATGGGGAGGATTATACCGTCAGGATAATCAGCAATGTTATTAGAGTGTAATTTTATCAATTCTTCTTTGATGTCTACCGCCGGCAAATGCGGTCAGCAACCATTCGCGAACCATCATCACCGCCATCCTTCTAGAAATAAAACGTGCAGGAAGCACTAGAATATTAGCATCATTGTGCTCTTTGACAAGGTGTGCAAGATTAACATTCCACGCAAGACCGGCACGGATATCTTTATGATGGTTCAGGGTAATAGCCATACCATTGCCTGTGCCGCAGATAGCTATGCCTTTTTCCACCTCCCCTGCTGAGACAGCCTGAGCGAGCTGGTGAGCATAATCCGGATAATCACAACTCTCAGGGCTATCTGTGCCAAAATTGACGACATCATAACCCTTGTTGAGTAAATAACTCATTACTATGCCTTTATATTCAAAACCAGCATGATCGCTGCAGATTCCGATTTTCATTGCTTGAAATTTACTTACACCTTGTGACAAAGATAAAATCTTTATTTCAATAATCATTAAAAAATTTGTACCTTTGAAGATAGCTATAACCACTACTCTATATGAGAATTTTTAAAAACCTATTTTTCTTCTGCGCAGCCTTGGTTTTAGGGCTTAGCTCTTGCAACAAGACCCAAGGCGAGTTTGATTATTTATATAATGACCTTCCGTTCAAGATGGACAAAGTCGAGCGTCCATCCATCCCGGACTATAGTGTCAATCTCGTGGACTTCGGCGGCATCGGCGACGGCGTCACACTCAATACCGAAGCATTCAAGCAGGCTATGGAGCACCTCAATGCAGAGGGCGGTGGCCACCTGATTGTCCCAGAAGGACTCTGGCTCACAGGACCGATCGAGCTCCTCAGCAATTGCGATCTCCACATCACTCCAAACGCAGTAGTTATTTTTGATCCTAACCGCGATCTTTATCCAATCGTTGAAGTTGTATTTGAAGGCCTGGACACCCGTCGCTGCGAGTCCCCTATCCACGCAGTGGGAGCCAAGAACATCTCAATCACCGGCGGTGGTGTGATTGACGGCAGCGGAGAGAGCTGGAGAGTGGTCAAGAGAGAAAAGCTCACTCCTGGCCAATGGAAAGACCTTGTAGCTTCTGGCGGCGTAGTGGTCAATGACCGCCTCTGGTATCCAGACGAGGGCTACGCAAAGGCAGCCAGCATCAGCAATATGAATGTCGCTCCATCAAGCCTCAGCGAGCAGGAGTGGCAGGAGATCAAGAGCTTCCTCCGTCCAAATATGATTTCCATCCGCAATTGCGAGAATGTGCTGCTCGAAGATTGCACATTCCAGAATTCGCCTTGCTGGAACGTTCACCCGCTGATGAGCAAGAATATCATCATCAATCACGTGCACATCCGCAATCCGCACTATTCGCAGAACGGCGATGCATTGGATGTGGACAGCTGTGAAAACGTAATCATCGTAAACTCTATCTTTGACGCAGGAGACGATGCGATCTGCATCAAGTCAGGCAAGGATGAGGACGGCAGACGCAGAGCACGACCTTGCAAGAATCTCATCGTTGACAATTGCACCGTTTACCACGGACACGGCGGATTTGTCGTAGGCAGCGAGATGAGCGGTGGCGTAGAGAATATCAAGGTTTCAAATTGCCGTTTCCTCGGCACAGATGTAGGTCTCAGATTCAAGAGCACCAGAGGCCGTGGCGGCGTGGTCAAGAACATCCACATCAGCGACATCTATATGAAGGATATCGTTGCGGACGGCATACTCTTTGACCTTTTCTATGGCGGCAAGTCAGCGGTAGAGGCAGCTGGAGACGACGCAAAGACATTTGGCACTCCTGCAATCCCTGTAGATGAGACTACTCCTGAGTTCCGCGACATCTACATCCAGGACGTATACTGCAACGGAGCAGGAAGAGCAATGCTTTTCAATGGCCTTCCTGAGATGCCAGTGAGCAACATCAATATCACCAACTGCACAATCACAGCTGATACAGGTATTGACATCCGCAATTCACAGGACATCAAGCTTGAAAACGTAAAGTGCTACCCTAAGGAAGGAGAGCCAGTTAAGACATATAAGGTTAAAAATTTTAGCAACAACTAATATGAAAAGATTTTTTATAGCACTTGCAGCACTTGCAGCACTTGTTTCTTGTGCAGAAAAGACAACTCCAATGTCTGTGCAGATGGTTGACTCACAGATGTCACGCTGCCCGGAAGCAACATATCTTGACTACGCTGAGGGACGTCTCAAGTGGAGCTACACTCCAGGACTTGAGCTCAAGGCATTTACCGATGTTTATGAGGCCTACGGCAACCAGGCGATTTATGATTATGTATACAACTGGTATGATCAGATTGTCAACGAGGACGGCACAATCAAGACATACTCGGTAGAGAAATATAATGTAGACCTCATCTGCCCAGGCAGATCACTCTTCTACTTCTATGACAAGACAGGCAACGAGAAGTTCCGCAAAGCTATCGAGCTTCTCAAGTCACAGCTTGACAATCATCCAAGAACAGAGGCTGGCGCATTCTGGCACAAGCTCATCTACCCACATCAGGTGTGGCTTGACGGCGTATATATGGCATCTCCTTTCTATGCCGAGTATGCAGTGCGTTACCTTGAGGGCGAGGAGCAAACAAAGGTATTTGATGAGATTGTTACAGAGTTTGTGGTAGCTGCCAAGTATACCTATGATCCTGCAACCAAGCTCTATCGTCACGCTTGGGACGAGTCAAAGAGCATGTTCTGGTGCGATCCAGAGACAGGACAGAGCCAGCATTGCTGGGGCCGCGGCTTCGGTTGGTACACAATCGCTATAGTTGACGTCCTCGATTATCTCCCTGCTGATTATGCAGGACGTGAGGTACTCATTAATATACTTCAGAAAATCTGTGCAGAGCTTCCTAAGTGGGCAGACCCTGAAACCGGAGTATGGTATCAGGTGCTTGACCAGCCAGGCAGAGAGGGCAACTATCTTGAGGCTACTTGCTCAGCAATGTTTACCTATGCATACCTTAAGGCTGTCAGACTCGGCTACATCGATCAGAGCTATTCAGAGTATGCCGTAGATCTCTATGACAAGCTCGTGAAGACATTTATTTCAACTGACGAGCAGGGTCGCATCAGCCTCGAGCAGTGCTGCTCAGTAGGTGGTCTTGGCGGTTCAAACAACCGTATGGGCGACTATGCATACTACCTCAGCGAGCCTATCCGTCCTAATGATTCAAAAGGTGTAGGTCCATTTATCTGGGCTTCCCTTGAAATAGAACAACTTAAATAATATCAATAACTTAAAACTTAATTATTATGGCAATGTCATTTTCACTTGAAGGAAAGAACGCCTGGATTACAGGTGCTTCCTATGGTATTGGTTTCAACATCGCAAAGGCTTTTGTTGCAGCTGGTGCCAAGACTATTATTTTCAACGATATCAACGAAGAGTTCCTCCAGAGAGGTCTCGATAATTACAAGGCCAACGGTATCGAGAACGTAAAGGGTTACGTTTGCGACGTTACAAATGAGGATCAGGTTAAGGCTCTCGTAGAGAAGGTTCACGAGGAAGTAGGTCAGATCGACATCCTTGTAAACAACGCAGGTATCATCAAGCGTATCCCTATGCACGAGATGAAGAGATCAGAGTTCCAGCAGGTTATCGACATCGACCTCGTAGGTCCGTTCATCTGCTCAAGCGCTGTTCTTCCTGAGATGATGGAGCGCCGTCAGGGTAAGATCATCAACATCTGCTCTATGATGTCTGAGCTCGGTCGTGAGACTGTTTCTGCTTATGCAGCTGCTAAGGGTGGCCTCAAGATGCTCACTCGCAACATCTGCTCTGAGTATGGTGAGTACAACATCCAGTGTAACGGTATCGGCCCTGGTTATATCGCTACTCCACAGACAGCTCCACTCCGCGAGCGTCAGCCAGACGGAAGCCGTCATCCATTTGATTCATTTATCTGCGCTAAGACTCCAGCAGGTCGTTGGCTTGAGCCAGAGGAGCTTGCAGGTCCTGCAGTATTCCTCGCAAGTGAGGCTTCTGACGCCGTTAACGGTCACATCCTCTATGTAGACGGAGGTATCCTCGCATACATCGGAAAACAACCAGCTTAATCCCTGTCAGATATGTCAAAAATCAATTGCCAAGTACGTCAGGCGTCTAGCAATATCGACGCTAAGCATTACGACACCGAGCGCATCCGTCAGGAGTACCTCGTACAGAACATCATGGTTGCTGACGAGATTAATATGGTTTACTCAATGATTGACCGCATCATCGCAGGTGGTGCAGTGCCAGTAAATGAGGACCTTACTCTCACAGCTCCTGAGATCCTCCGTGCTGACTATTTCACTCAGCGTCGTGAGGTTGGTATCATCAATGTAGGTGGTGCAGGTACAGTTGTAGTGGGTGACGAGGAGTACCATATTGAGTACAAGGAAGCTCTCTATGTAGGTAGAGGCAACCGTCACATCACTTTCAAGAGCGACTGCCCTGAGAAGCCAGCTCACTTCTACTTCTGCTCTGCCAATGCTCACAAGGAGACAGGCGTGAAGAAGGTAAGCAAGGCTGATGCAGTGGTTATGCACCTCGGTTCTCTTGAGGAGTCTAACGAGCGCACAATCAACCGTCTTCTCGTTAAGGAAGTTGTGCCAAGCGTACAGCTTCAGATGGGTATGACTGAGCTTGCTCCAGGTAGCACTTGGAACACAATGCCAGCTCACACTCACGATCGTCGTATGGAGGTTTACTTCTACTTTGAGGTTCCAGAGGATGCAGCTGTGTGCCACTTTATGGGTGAGCCACAGGAGACTCGTCACATCTGGATGCACAACGAGGAGGCAGTTATCTCTCCACAGTGGAGTATCCACTCTGCTTGCGCTACCCGCAACTATACATTTATCTGGGGTATGTGCGGCGAGAACGACGACTACAATGATATGGATTGGTGCGCAACTAAAGATCTTAAGTAATAATGAAGAAACTTATACTTTTTGCTCTTGTAGCAACACTCGGCCTTTCTGCTTGCGCTCCTAAGGAGCAGGAGTCAAAGGTGCTCGCACGTCCAGTGCCTGAGAGAATGGATGACTTCGTATTTGAGAACAACCTCATCGCTGGCCGTTTCTATGGCGAGGCTATCGAAGGCAACCCTACTTCTCCTGGTATTGACATCTGGGTTAAGCTCCCTGGCAAGCTCGTAGCCAACGAGTGGTATGCTGCAGCAACAGGCGAAGGTGGCGATCCTGATTACTATCATCGCAACCACGACGGCAAGGACTGCTACAAAGTATCAGTCAGCCTTGGCGGTGGCGGTTCAGTGCCATACATCGGCGGTCAGCTTTGCTTCCCTCCAACCAACTACCGTGCTTCTGAGATCGTAGAGCAGACTCCTGAGAAGGTTGTCTTTACTCTCAGCTATCCAGAGTGGCAGGTGGGCGAGGTTGCAGTTGCTCTCGTCAAGAAGATCACAGTAGAGGCAGACACATATTTCTGCAAGGTAGAGGACGTTTACACATTCTCAGGTGCAGAGACAATTGAAGTTGCTGCCGGTCTCTTCCGTCACCCATCACAGGGTACTATCCAGGCTGAGAAGACATTTGCTCACGGCTATGCAGTGTGGGAGAATGCTTCTGACCAGAGCGTTGAGCCAGAGGATGGTATGCTTGGCGTAGCTGTTGTAGCTCCAGAGTCAGACAGCGTATGCGTGACTGAAGACGAGACTCACGGACTCTGCATCAAGACTGTTAAGTCAGGTGAGACATTTACCTACTACTACGGTTCATGCTGGTCTAAGGGCGACGTCAAGACAGCAGATGATTGGTTTGCTCTCGTTGAGAAGATCTAATCCACACTCTATAGACAAGAAAAGGATGGCCTTTGAGCCATCCTTTTTTGCTTTCATTTTCCACCCTTCTCACTCCCTTTGACGCCTCTCGTGTGCGCTGGAGGCCGTTTCCGCACCCATCTCGTTCCTTTGGGTGCCACTCGTGTGCGGAGCCTGGTCGCTTTGCCCCCATCAGCCTCGCTAAACCCCCTCCTGGGTGCACCAGAGGCCGTTTCCGCACACCAGAACCAGTTGTTGCGGAAGACAACTGGCTCCGACCGGGTACGGCCTTCGGCCTATCCTTCCCAGCCTTGTCGGCCGGGCCCCTTCCGCTCACGAGTCGCGGACGACTACGCCCGCCTGGAGCCAGTTGTCATTCCGCTCCCTCTTGCACTTTCGCAATTAATTTCTATCTTTAGAGTTGATTGACAGAAGCTTAGTTCTTTG
>JAEIGA010010663.1_pt1 | contig 13940 bp, 4 predicted proteins | sample 9270691 | NCBI WGS metagenome assembly JAEIGA01 (sample SAMN17057246, study PRJNA624740) | gut metagenome | biome: biome; isolation source: fecal sample | host: Bos grunniens | place: China: Xizang | collected 2019 | reverse complement strand
TGTGCAGGAATACGACATCCACGATCCCGATTTCTATCCATGGTTCTACAAGCTCTGCTATGACACCGCAGTTAAGTGCTGTCAATGCGACGGAAAACGCTTTATCCTTGGCGAATTTGGCATCAAGCGTCAAAATGGGAAAGAGGGTGATTCGCTCATCCGCAAGAACGGTATTATCAAGGATATCACCACGTTCAATTACACCGGGGAGGGGGCCTATGCCGCGCTGATGTATGCCGAAGCCGCTCTTGCCGCCATCAATGCGGGCGTCTTTGCAATGGTGCTCTGGACCTTTGTGGACTACCCGGATCCATACACCTGCCACTACGCCGAGCGCGATCCCTACGCCAAAAAATGGGCAATGTGCGAGCCCTTTGTTTCCGAAACGCAGGACGTAAAATACAACAAGTGCGGTCTGATGAAATGGGAGGACGACGGCGATTATTCGGTGCGCGAGATGTATTGGTGTATTGGCCTCATCTCCAAATACTGCAAGCGAAACGCCAAGGTGCTGGATATTGAAAACGACGATCCCTTAGTGCGTCTGACAGCTCTTCTCAACCGTGACGGAAGCGTCAGCATTGCCGTGGTCAACCGTCATACCGAGCCCACCCCCTTGAAGCTGAGGCTAAATCTCAAGCACATCGAAAGGCAACAGCCTCTTCGTGTGTACGAGTACGATAGCCGAAACGTATGTGTCAATGAGTTTGGAGATTTGCAGGACCCCTCCGCGATTCTCCCCCTTGGAAACGAGGGTGAGATCGAATATAACCTGCTCCCCGAATCGCTGACGATTTTAACCACCGACTACAAGACTCGCCAAAAGGCAATTTACGCCAAGAAGGTCACGCGCCGTGGCAATCTTCTCACTTGGCTTCCTGTGGAGGATGGGGAGCATTGCTACTACCGAGTTTACCGCGGCAAGAGCCCCGATTTCAAGCCCTCTATCAAAAACCAGATCGCGTCCACCGTGGATACTTCTCTTGATTTTGCGGCACGCTATCTTGACGATGCGGCAATCCTCAACGTAGAAGGTGACTACTACAAGGTACTCTCGGTGGATCGCAGCGGAAACGCATTGTAAAAGTAGCTTTGCAGAATCGGCTTTCACCGTTGTGTACTTGACGTGCAATGCCCCTTCCCCACCAAAAAGAAAACCTTTATGCTGCTTGACTTTTCAAGCAACATAAAGGTTTTTTCATATTTTTACGCAAGCAGACAGGCTTCCTTTAGAACATTTCAAGAGTGATAGAAAAATGGAATTCCTCGCCGCCGTTGATGCGACATTCCTTTACAGGCACCTGTCCACCACAGGAGTTGGAGCCCACGCCGCTCATACGATAATCCAGGTAGAGATCGGTGTGATCCATGGCTACAAGATCCTTGGCGTGTGCCGCTGCGGCCACCTCGTGAACATCATACCGCGTAGCGTGAAAAGAGAAGTTTCCGGAAACATGCAGACCAACATTGTTGCATTGCAGGGTCATCCAATCGGTGAAGCAGTGGCTTCCACATTCCTGGGGCTTTTCCCAATTGCAAAGGGTATCGTCTTGCTCGTAGTCGTATTTTCCAAGGATGGCATGGCAGATCTTATCCTCATAACATTCGGCGGGGCCGTAGCCGTAATAGGAGATCTCCTTTGCGACCTCTGCCAAGGACAGGCAATAGCCGTACCGCGGCAAAAAATACGGCAGCTCTTGGTGGAAGGCACCGGCCTGCGAAATCCTCAATTTGCCGTTTCCATCAATGCAGTAAGTAAGCGTTCCCCGCGCGATGGGAGCACGTCCCGGCGCGCCAAAGACGAACGTCCCACGCAAAAGGGCGGTGTCGCCCTCCACCGTTGCGGTAAAATCATGCACCAGAACCTGAGGATACTCAATATTGCCAAAGAAGCGATTCTCTCTCCAGGCCAGGGCAGAAAGGGTTTTCGCCGATCCCCAATCGTTATCGGTGGGAGCGCGGAAGCAGGTAAAGGAAAGCGGTGCCCTCAGCAATTCACATTCTCCGGACTTCATGGAGATCAAAAGTCCGGTATCACGACGGAAGGTATAGGAAAAATTCTCTCCCGAAACGGTGTAGCAGAGAGCGTCCTCGGTCAGCGTGGGAGTGAAAGAGTGGATTGTTGCAGAGGGTTCCTCCACCCGGAGCGGGAAGGAAAACGCCGCGATCGTATGCCCTGCGGAAGCCCATGCCGTATCGGTTTTCAGGGCTGCCGTTACCGTGAGCGCTGCATTTTGGGCGTTGTAAGGCTCCTCCAGGGGAAGAGAGACCGTTACGGCTTCTCCCGCGTTGGGATTCGCCTCCAGCGTCCCTTGGCAGAGCGTGCGGTCATCCGCCACCACCTGCCAGGCAAGGCGCAGGGCGGAAAGATCGCAAAAGGCGTAGCGGTTTTGCACCGTCAGCGTGCCGTCAGCGTTTTGAGACACCCGCAGGGGCGCAAACACCGCCTTGGCCTCCAACAAATTGGAGTGAGGGGTGCGGTCGGGGGCAACCAGGCCGTCCATGCACACGTTGTGGTGGTGATGATGCTCTCCAAAATCGCCGCCGTAGCCAAAATAACGGTTGCCCTTCTCATCGGTCAGGGTCAAGGCGTGGTCACACCACTCCCAAATAAAGCCCCCCGCAAATTTGGGCGTTTTTTGGATCCATTCATCGTAAAACCGAAGGTCACCGCAGCTGTTGCCCATGGAGTGGCTGTACTCGCACATCACAAAGCATTTGTCCGCAAACACGGGATGCTCCAGGGACATCTGCAGGTGGGCGCGTCCACTGCCGTCCTCCTCCAGGGGCGGATACATGGCAGAGAGAAAATCCAAATGCTTGGCGCGGAGAGAGAGCTCCTCGTCATCGTATTTCCAATAGCCACTAAAGGCTCCCTCGTAATGCACGGGACGGGTGGCGTCGGTGTTGTGAAACCAGATGGCTTCCCGTTCCAGATTGCTTCCCCACCCCGACTCATTGCCCAGAGACCAAATGACGATGCAGGAATGGTTCTTGAAGGCGTGATACATGCGTTCCATGCGGTCGTGGATACAGTTCTCCCACAGGGGAGAATTCACCAGATCATTCCGATGCCCCGGGAGATAGCTCATACCGTGACATTCCTGGTCGGCCTCGCACATCACGTAAAAACCCAATCGGTCGCAGAGCTGATAGAAACGGGGATCGTTGGGATAATGAGAGGTGCGGATGGCGTTGATGTTATGCTGTTTCATTAAGCAAAGCTCCTGCAGCATAAACGGCACCGAGGTCACGTACCCGGTTTCGGGGTTGGAATCATGACGATTCACCCCATACAGCTTGACGGGCTTGCCGTTGACGGTAAACACGGTGTTCTCGATCTTGACACTCCGAAAGCCGAAAGGATGGCGGATCACCTCGCCCTCGCATTCCAGCAAAAGCTCGTAGAGGTAGGGGTCCTCCGCGCTCCAAAGATGCGGAGCGGGATGCTTCCAGGTCCACTCGCGCCCAACATTGGCGGTGACGATCGGCTTGCCGTGATCCAGTACTGTGACCGAAACCTTGGCCTGTGCCTGCACCGAGAGGGCGAGGCTGCCATCCATTTCGGCGGTCAGAGAAAAATCGGTCAGGCCTTTTTCGGCGCGTTCCAAAAGATAGACGTCGCGGAAGAGCCCCGAGAGGCGGATCTTGTCCTGATCGTCAAAATAAGTACCGGTGCACCATTTCAGCACCAGAGCACACAGTCGGTTATTGCCGTCTTTCAGATAGGGAGTCACGTCAAAGGCGCTATCGTTGTGAGGAACCTCACCGTAGCCCACGAAGCAACCGTTCATCCAAACGTAAACACAGCTGTCCTTGCCCTCAAAATGAAGCTCGTACCGTTTTCCCGCGGTCAAGATAATTTCAAAATCCTTTACGTAAGCAGCGCAGGGGATGCCCTCGGGAAGGTGCGGCGGATCAGCCACGAAAGGATAAGGGGAAGCAATGTATTGCGCATAGTCCTCCCCGTGGGCTTGCCAACATTCGGGGACCGAGACCAACCGGAAGCCGTCAAGATTTGCGTCGGCAGCAAAGAAATCGGCTACCTCGTACTGTGAGGAATCATGACGGAACAGCCAATCTCCACAAAGGGTATGGAAAAAGGGCGATTCCTCACGGGCCAGACGGCTGCCCTCCTCGCTTTCAAAGGGAATGAAATAGGCGTGGTCGGGCAGCTCATTCACCCGAACGATCTGGGGATCCTTGTGATATCCTTGTTTTAAAATCTCGATCATAAAAGCCTCCTCTTGCAAACCATCCGTGTCAGGGATCAGCGTTGATATAGATATCTTTATTTTAATACAAAAACCGGGATTTGTAAATAGATGATTTCATAAAAAATATTCTCCAATGTCATTTTCATCCCTTGATGGGCGGATATGTGGAGTGGGACAATGCTTTGCGATCAAAAAAGGACAGAGAAAACTTCTCTGTCCTTTTCGTATAGGAACATTCTTTGAACGCCCATGCTTTTCGATGGTCGATGCCATGAGATTCCCCCGGATCGAAATTACTTTATCACGCCCTTGGAGCGCAGTTCCTCTACCGCAACCGCCTCGGTTTCGTCCTCGTAGGTCGTTCCCTGCAGTACCACCTCGCGGCCGCCTTCGTCCAGGTCGATGCATAGGGTGGACTTGAGAATCTCGATCAAAAACTCCAAGAAGATCAAGAGGACAAGACAGAGCATGGCGCAAAGGAAATAGGCCATCTCCTCCTCTCGGAAGTTCAAGCTGTGATCGGTTCCGGCAAGCAACAGATAAACCGCAGGAAGAAGCAACGTGGGAAGTGTGGACAAGGGATAAGCGTCCCCACGGGTGCGATCTTCCTCCTTCAGTCGGGTCGTCGTCAATCCCAGACGCCACAGGTGATTGGAGCAAACGCGGGACATACTGAAAAATCCGATCATAAACAGGATTCCAAAGAGCAAGGAAAGCAGCTCTACGATATCAACGTGCATGCCGAACAGGTCCACGATGTCCTGAAGATCCCGGCCGCCAAACACCTTCACGCCCTCCAGCACCAGGTTGGAGCGCACGGTGCAGACGCAAAAGCCCAGGAACAGCAGAATTCCAAAGATCGAAACACTCTGCAGCATTTGCCGATATTTGACCTGCGCCTTGGTATACCTTTTCAAAGCCGATGCAACAATGTTGATCAATATTCCCACGCCACAAAGGGCAAGCAGGAGGGAAAAATTCTCGGTCAGAGTCACAAAGGGGGATACCAGGGAAAGCAAGATGGCAAACGGCAGCTGGCAGAGCACCAAGCGAAACCGATTCAGTACGCCCTTGTAGGTATCACGTCGGGTCTGTTTGGCATCCGAGAGCAGATATTTGGTAATGCAAAGCAGGAAAGAAACGCTCAGAAAGCAAGGCAGAAACAGGGTGAACACCAGCACCGTCAACAGAAACATCCATACCGTGATCTCCTGCTCCAGGACATCCAGGATCAGGTAGGCAATCCCGGCCGCCCGACGTGTACCGAGAACATCTTTCTCGATGTTCTCCTCCGTGTAATCCTCGGGATCAAAGAACTCTTCCGAATTCAGATACCTAACGGAAAGGAGGATGCTCCAGGGATCCAGCACCAACGCCTCTCCCTCGGGCTCGTAATCAATGTGATCATAAAAATCTCTGTAGTCCTCGGGAAAGCGAATCTGGAACAGTCCGCCGATACAAGGAAGCATCATCAATAGGATTAACAGCGTGCAGCAGATCCGCTGAAACAGCATGATCTTGTGCGTGCGAGTCCTGTGGCATCTCGGTTTCATAACATCATTCCTCACTTCAAAGTACAGTTGTTTCCGGAAAAAACGATCCAATGACCGTCCTTTGGTTTTTTACCCTCTTCGTCCAAACAATCGGGCGGCGCCATACCAAACGGCGGCCAGGAGCACCGAAAAGGCGGAGAGAAGCAGAGAGAGGAGCAGGATGCCGGTGAGATAGCTTCCCGCCAGGTTCGCCCCCTCCAAAAAGAAGTCGTACGCGCCTCCGGGAAGAAAATACAGCACCGCGTGGGCAACCACCAGCAGGCCAACCAGCAACGGCAAGGCCGACGCAGCGCCCTTGATATCGGCACCGCTCAGATTCATATGAATGGAAATGCAAAGGGCCAGAATCATGAAGATCCACCAGCTTCCCCCTTGGGTAGCGGAGGAGAACAGGATCTCAATGCAGCCCCAAAACACGGCCCACGCATAGGCCAGCCACTTCCAGGACACGCCCTTCTCCTGCAAATAAGAGAATTCTCGCAAATACTCGGAAAACTCCTCAAATGCGGAGGGAAGGAGCATGCGCATCATCCAGCAGAGAAACAGGGTTCCCACCAGAATGGGGGCAACGCCGATAAAGTAATTCCCTACCCTTTGGTACAAGCTCTTGGGATTGTACGTATGGGATACGTAGCCCAGCACTCCGCTCTCGCGGTCGATCTGAAACAAGCGCATCTCCCGGATCCTGTGCCGAAAAAGCACGCACGCCAAGGCATGACTCAGCTCGTGAATGGGGGTTCCGATCAGGCCCGTGGCATAGCACACGCTCATTCGATACCCCACCAAGCGATAAAACAACCGGTTCAGGTGATAAATGGCAAAACCGATCAAAAAGATCGTTCCCACGAAATAAAACAAATGAATGAGAATATTAAAAAACAGTTGACTCATACACGTTCTCCGTAAAAGGGGGCGCATAAACGGAAAGAATATGCGCCCCCGAATCATTTCAGGTCTTGATTATTAAAGATCCCAACGCTTTTCGGCCTGGGCAGAGGTGATGGTATCGATGCCGTTACCAACCGCGCGAACGCGAACGATGAGGGTGCTCACCTTGCTAACGTCAATACCACTCTTGTTCAGGTCGTAGCTTGCGCCGCTGACGACGATGGTAGTCAGAACGCCGTCGGCCGAGATCTCCAGCTCATACTTGCCGGTGCCCGAAATGGCAGGCCACTTCAGCAGGCCGTCAGCCGTAAGAGTAAAGGAGGCGGGATCGGGAGATGCCAGGAGGGTGATGGAATATCTGCTGTTTCCACCCACGGACTGGGAATCCAGATAGTATACGCCGTTCTCGTCAAAGTTTCCGCCAAGGGCGTAAACTCTTGCAACCACAACGCCTACGCTGTTGGGGCAGTAGGAATAGGTGGTCTCGGTCTTTTCATACGTTGCGCCGCCCACCGTGTAAGCGTAGCCCTTCGCGTAGGGGCTGAACTTGGTGATGGTCACGTCTACCGTGCCCGACTCGGTATAGGAGGCATGGCTGTAGGAAAGGCTGAAATCAGGCGTTTGCAGCTGTTTGGTCTCCTGCTTGATCACGCAAGGAGAAGAATCTATGCTGCGGTATCCACCGTCGCCAATGGCAACCACCTCAACGGTGTACACCTTCAGCTGGGTGAACTTGGGAACGTAGGAGTAGGTCTTGCCGGGCTCATGTACGAAGGTTTCCATCAGCTCGCCGTCAATATAGATCGCGTAGCTGACCGCCTCGGCAACGCCTCTCCAGGTGTAGGCGCCGTCCACACGGCTGACCTCGGGAGTTGCCAGCTTGTAGATGGTTACCACGGCCGACTTGTTGGAGTTGATGTAGTTGGTGCCGTTACCAATGGCCTTGATCTGGAATTCGTAGCTCCGTCCGCCCTCCAGATGAGAGATGTCCATGGTGGTACCGTTCTTCTCACCGTTGTAGATCATACCGTTGGGATAGTAGACCTCGTAGGTGGGAGTGTAGGTCTGGGAGTTTACATTGGAGGGAGCCTTCCAGATCAGCTGATTGCGGTTGAAGGCCACATCACCAAAGGTGGGAGCCGCCAGCTTGATAAAGTTGGTGGTGGTGCCGGGCTTGGAGGTCATGTAGTAGACCGTGCGGTCGGTGTTGAAGTAGTTGGCCGAGCTTTGCAGGTACACAGTGGTTCCCTGCTCGGTAATGTACTGGTTCATGTTGCTGATAGTATCCACGGGAATGGGATTGCCATCGTTATTGAACACGATGTAGTATCCGCTGGCGTACAGCACGGGATTGAAGGTAAGCACACCCTCGGAGGCCTCAGAGGTATCGATGCGCACGTTGGTGGGTGCCTCCAGGCGATGTACGCTAATGGGCGCGGAGTAGTTGGAGGGCAGAACGTTGGCACCGTTGCCCTTGGCGCATACGCTAACGTTATATACGCCGGCCTCCAGCATGCTCAGTTCATAGGAGGTCTCGCCGCTGGAGAAGCTCTGTCCGCCCACGTCGATCACGTAGCCGGCAGCCTTGTTGACCATGCCGTAAGAGTATACGTAACCCTCAATGTTGGGCATTGCGGGGGTTGCCAGCACGGTGATCGAAAACTTATGGGATTCGGAGGTCAGGGAGCTCAGGGTAGCCACGATCTGACCGTTCACCATCTGTACCGAGCCTACGCTCTGGATAGCAAAGTTGTAGGTCTGCTCTTCGATCACGCCTGCGGCGGCGAGATCTTTTACAACAAACTGGTTGTTGTTGCCCGAAATGGTGCGATCCAGCACGTTGTCCTTGTAAAGACGGTACTGGGTAGCGCCGGCCACTTTATCAAAGGTCACGGTAAAGCCATCGTCCAGATCGTTGGGGTTACTGGTGATGTAGTTGGTTCCCGCAGCCTTGGGAGCGGCCAGACGAACCACCTTAATGGGCGTGGAGTAGATCGAATCGTAGGTGTTGCTGGTGGTGGTATTGGCAAGCGCCTTGACCTCTACCAGATAGGTACCAACCTGCAGGTAAGCCTGCTGGAAGTAGCGCTGGGTCTCACCATAGGTTTCTACCAGAGTAGAACCGTCGGGCAGAGTCAGACGAACCGCGTAGCCTGCGGCGTTGGCAATGCCATCCCAGTACACGTTGCTGTTGGCCTGGCCGTCCAGCTCGTAATCGTTCCAACGGATCACGGGAGCCGAGAGGATCAGAACGCTCTTCACGTCGGACCAGCTGGAGAAATAGGTGGAATCGTTGCTGATGGGCATGATGGACACATCGGTGGTCACATCGGCAGAAAGCTTATCGAACTTGCACTCGGTAAGAGTCTGGGCATAGACCGAGCCGTTGAGCTTGATCTTGTAGCCGCTGGCACCGTTGATGGGATCCCAGGTCAGAATACCGTCCTCCACCATAATATTGGTTACGGTATCCAGGAAGACAAACTTCTTGGCATCGGAAACCTTGCCGTCGAAGGTGGAGCTGTGGTTACCGATGGCCTTGACGGTAACCTCAAAGCCGGTATTGTTGGGATCGTACTCGATCTGGGTACCGGTGCACTTGGAATCCAGCGGAACACCGTTGACCGAAACCTCGTAGTACTGCGCACCGCTGACGTACTTCCACTTAATATAGCCGTTATCGTAGGTGATGTCATCCTTGGCAACGGTGCCCAGGAGCTCTACTACCACCGCGTTGCTCCAGGAGGAGTAGTAGGAGGTGTCACCGTCGATCACGGGACGCACCTGCACGCTGTGGCGGCCTACGGGAAGTCCGGAATAGGTGGTGCCCGTAATGGCACCGGGCTGCTCCACGCCGTCCACCTTCAGGGTGTAGGCGGTGGCATGATTCACAACGTCCCAGGAAAGAACGCCGTCATCGCTGACACGAACGCTTTCAATGGAGCCCAGGGGCTTGAAATCTACCTTCGTCTCGCTGGATTTGATCAGCTTCTTGGCCTCGGAAACCGCGGTTACGGTCACCGAGAAGGTAGCGCCGTTGGCCTCGTAGGGATACAGAGGCGAATTCACGGTATAGGCTTCCCCGTTGTTGATCTGCACGGTGTAGCTCTCCGCGTTTTCTACCGCGTTCCAGGTGATGTGCGATCCGTCATAGCGAATGTTGGTGGGAGCGTCAAGCTCCAGGGCCTTATCACAGGACACCAACAAAAGACTCGCGAGAATGAGAAGAATCGCAACCGTCAAAATTTTGGTCTTCATAGTTTTTCTCCTTTTATTTTAAGGTCGTTAGTTTACGACCAAATTTATGACTTGAGCAAACAGCTCACCGCCGATACCCGAGATCGCGGTTACCGTTCCTCCGGACAGATAATCGGACAGAGTCGATCCACTGTGGTCGGTTTCCACCATACCGATCAGACCGCCAACCAGATTCTTACCGTTAATATTACCGGTATTAAAGATCTCGGTCATGGTAACCTTGTAGGTATCACTGCGATCACCGTATGCATTCAGATTTCCGGCGATGCCGCCTACGTACTCGGCACCGTTCACGGCGCCACGGTTGACGTAATTGGAAAGGGTACCGGTTTGGGTGTAGTAATTGTAGAGCTGATATTTGCCTATCAAACCACCAACGTAGTTGCTACCCGAGATCAGACCGGTGTTTTCCAGACCGGACGAGGTAACATTTCCGTCGTTGTGAAGATAACCGACGATACCGCCCACATAATCCGAGGAAGGCGCAACAATGTTTGCCGTGTTGGTACAGGAATCTACAATCCAACTAGCGTATCCTGCAATACCTCCAATGTATCCACCGTTTTCGGTGAGAATAATATCGGTTTCGTTTTTGCAGTCCTTAATCACGTAACCGTAGCCAACGTAGCCGCCGGCATAGGTGCGATTCACAGAGCTCTCCACAAAATGGCCAAGGCCATTGAGCGTGGTTCCGGCATTGGAGCAGGATACTATCTGAACCGTATCCAAGCGTCCTGCCAGACCGCCGACGTAGTAGATGGCCGTGATGGCACCCGCGCTGGAGCTATCCATGATCTTGGAGTCTCCATTGTCGGTGCTGCCCTTACCGATCAAACCACCCACGTAGTGCGTACCCGTAATATTCCCGGTGTTCACAAACTCGGTCATGATCACCTTGTAGGTATCACCGCCGTCACCCACGGCGTAAAGCTCACCAACGATACCGCCAACGTACTCGGCGCCCGTCACGTTGCCGCTGTTGACAAAGTTTCCAAGGCTGGCCGACTTACTGTAGTAATTATACAGATGTTGACGTCCAAATACACCGCCTACGTAATTCTTACCCGTCACGACTCCGCTATTAGACAAGCCGCTCATCGTCAGATCGCCGTCTCTGTAAGCATAGCCCGCAATACCGCCAACATAGTTGCTTTCGGGAGCGATCACGTCCTTGCTATTGGAACAGGAGGTAAGAGCATTGACACAGTAACCAACCACGCCGCCAATGTAGCATCCCTTGCCGGTAATCACCAGCGTAGCCTCATTGGTACAGTTGGAAATAACATAACCGTATCCGGTAAAGCCGCCGGCGTAGGTGTAGTAAACCGAATTCTCCAGGAAATGCTTGGTAGCATTGACGGTAGTTCCGCTATTGGTACAGGAATCGATCTGAATGGTATCCAATCGTCCGGCAATACCGCCCACATAATACTCAGCCGTCACCACGCAGGTCACCGAGCTTGCGGAGATCATGGAATTTCCGTTATCGCTGGATCCCTTACCGAACAGACCGCCAACGTAGCATTTACCCGTGACGTTGCCCGTGTTCTCGATTTCGGTGATGACCAGGGTGTAGGTGTCACCGCCGTCGGCCACCGAGTAGAGATTACCGGCAATACCGCCAACGTACTCCGCACCGGTCACGCTACCGCTGTTGACATGCTGCGTCATCGTACCCGTACGGTTATCCCAATGATAACCCTCATAGTGTCCGGCAATACCGCCAACGTAGTTCTTACCCGTTACGTTGCCGCTGTTGGTCAACAGCGTGGAAGTAAAGCTTTCAGACACCTTGATGTAACCAGCCAAGCCGCCCACGTAACTGTTGACGGGGGCCGAGATATTCACACCGTTGGAACAGGAATTCAACGCTCCGGTGGCGTAACCGACCACGCCGCCAATATAATTGCCCTTGCCGGTAACGATCAGGGTAGCTTCGTTGGCGCAATCGGTAATGGTGGAGCCGCAGTAGCCCGCAATACCACCCAGATACGTGCAGTTTACGGAATCCTTGAGAACGTACTTCGTGGCTTCCACGGTGCAACCAATATTGGTGCACTGCTCCAGCTTCATATCACTCCAGCCAACCACACCGCCAACGTAATACTCACCGACGACGGTGCAGGAAACGGCATTGCTGAGAGAGAGCTTGGAATTCAGCGTGTCCGTATCGCATCCGCCAAACAGACCGCCCACGTAATAGGTTCCCTTTACGGTACCCGTGCTTTCCATTTCGGAAACCATCATGGTGTAAACGTCGCCACTGTCTGCGTTGCTATAGATCTCACCGATCAGGCCGCCAACGCACATGGCACCCGTCACATTACCGCTGTTGGTATATTGCATGAGCGTGCCCGTGCGGTTATCCCAATGATACCCCTCGTAACGTCCGGCGATACCGCCAACATAATCCTTACCTATGATATTACCGGTATTGCCCAGGAGAGAGGAGGTGTGGGAATCGTCCACGTAGATGTATCCGGCAATACCGCCTACGTAATTGCTGGTGGAAGCCGTAATGTCGATTCCGTTGGTGCAGGAATTGATCACACATCTAGCGTATCCAAACATACCGCCGATGTAATCACCCTTACCACTGGGCTTCAGGACCGTTCCGTCATTGGTACAGTTCTCTACGGTAAAGACGTCAAACCGACCGGCCAAACCGCCAAGGTAGGAATCGCCTGAGATCTCACCCGAGCTTGTGCAGTTGGAAAGCTTACTGCTCCAGGAATCGGTGTAAGATTTACCAACCAAGCCTCCCACGTAATTCTTACCCGTTACGTTGGCCGTGTTCTTAGCCTCGGAAATGAGCACGGTCAGTACAGAACTGCTGGAGGCCTCGGCATAAAGCTCACCAAACAAACCGGCAACGTAATCCGTACCTACAATCGCGCCTCCGTTGGTGGCACCGGCAAAGGTCACCGTGCGGCCCCCGCCATTATACAGCCGAATGTAACCAAACAAACCGCCCACGTAGTTCTTACCTGTAATGGCACCGGTGTTGGTCAAACCCTCACAGGTTGCCGTATCCGGAACGTAACCGTAACCGGCAATACCGCCCACATATTCACACTTGAGGGCCGTAATGGCTCCGCTATTGCTACAACCGGTAATATAGTGATCGGCATAGCCGGCAATACCGCCAACGTAGCTTCCCTGCAGCGTGCAGGTAATATTGGATTCATTCTTACAATTTTGAATAATGTATCCGCGTCCGGCGTATCCGCCCACGTAAGTATAATACTTGGTTCCGTCTACCAGATACTTGGTAGCGTTTACGGTACTGCCTGCGTTGGAGCAAGTCTCGATCTGTACGCTCTCCATATAGCCTGCCAGACCGCCCACGTAGTACTCAGCAGTAATCACGCCGGCACTGGAGGAAGCCGTCAGCTTGGAGTTTCCGGTATCCGAGCGTCCCTTACCCAGCAAGCCGCCAACGTAGTGGCTACCGGTCACGTTGCCCGTGTTGGTAAACTCGGAGAGGAAGAAGGTGTAAACGTCGCTGCTATCTGCCGCGGAGTAGATCTCACCGATGATACCGCCCACATATTCGGCACCGGTCACGGCACCGCTGTTGGTGTACTTAGAAAGCGTGCCCGTGCGGTTATCCCAATGATAAAGCTCGTAGCGTCCAACGATACCTCCCGTGTAATTCTTACCTTTCACGGCTCCGGTGTTGGCCAGGAGCTCCGAGGTCGTCGTCTCGTTGATGTAAAGATATCCCGCGATACCGCCCACGTAATTGCTTTCGGGAGCAATCACGTCAATGACATTGGTGCAGAAGCTGATGGATCCGTGCAGATATCCTGCAAAGCCGCCGATGTAGTCGGCCTTGCCGGTGACGGTTAACGTGGTTCCTGCATTGGTGCAGCCCGATACGTTTAGATGTTGGAAATGTCCAAGCAAGCCGCCCACGTAGGTTTCACCCGTGATCGTTCCGGAAACCGAGGAGCCCGTCATGGTGCTCCAATGATCCGAATAGCCCTTGCCGAGCAGACCGCCCACGTATTTGATACCCGTT